>Ga0070734_10000324_pt1 | contig 112122 bp, 94 predicted proteins | sample Coa_R1_8_FD_66444 | JGI IMG/M metagenome (GOLD analysis project Ga0070734, IMG submission 66444) | Surface soil microbial communities from Centralia Pennsylvania, which are recovering from an underground coalmine fire - Coalmine... | ecosystem: Environmental > Terrestrial > Soil > Unclassified...
GCCGCTCGCGGCGGCGCGCACCGGGGTGCCGCGCGGAGCCGCGAAGTCGACGCCCAGGTGCGGCCGGTCGACGTGCAGGATCGGGTGGAACCGCAGCAGCGAGAACTCGGACGTGATCTCGGTGAAGTCGACGGGGTAGCGCAGAAAGGTCCGCGACAGCGCCTCGCCGCTCGGGCGGTAGTACGCGCCCCGGCCGTCCGCGTGCTCGAAGTAGACCGCGGTCACCGCACGACCGCGGGCCACGAGGCTCGCGCCGATCACGTTGCCCGCCTGCGGCACGCCGATCCCCGCCTGCCACATGTTCTCGTAGAGCACGCGGAACTCGTCACCCGCGTGCAGCCCGTTCTCCACGTCGACGTCCCAGCCGAAGATGTCGCCGAGGCCGGCGATCACCTGCTCGGGCACGCCCATCTCGGCGGCATCCTCGCGCAGCCCGCGGTCGATCCGCCCGGCGACGCCCTTCACCTCGGTGAAGTACGGCAGGCTCTCTCGCCGCGCCTCGACCCCGTCGGGCGTCTCGGCGAGGATCAGGAGCGTGTGATCGTCGATCTCGTAGCGGATCTCCTCCAGCGCTCGGCTCTCGCGATCGAAGCGCAGCGTCACACCGCGCCGGGGCTGCACGCGGCGCAGATCGTAGACACGGGTTGCAGCCTCCACCCACGGGCGCGCCTCCGAGGTGCCGACGCCGCGGGCGGCGAGCACGCTCTCGAGCGTGTCCCCGCGCCGGATGTGGACGTGCTCCTCGACGCTGCTCCCGCCATCCGCCGCGCGCGCAGGCCCGAGCTTCGGCCGGGGGGGTCGCCCGTTGTGCCGGGCGTGGCCTCCGTGCCCCGGCCGCACCTGCCGCTTGCGCCGCACGGCGTGCGCGACCTGCGGCGGCAGCAGCGCGAAGCAGGCGAGCACGAGCAACGTCGTCGTGCTTCGTGGCAGCAGGTCGACGAGGGGGTGGCGCCTCGGCAACGTGTCGCTCCTCCCAGGGGTGAATTCGGCCGGAACGGGATTGCGCGCACCCTGCCAAAAGATCGCCTCGCTTGTCAATGTTCCACGACACTCTCGCGACGGTTTTTTTCGCGCGGCGCCCGGCTGCCGCATCCGTGAGCAGCACGTGCCGCTTTTGCCGGCAGCGCGCCGCCGCGGCCTCCGCTAGAAAGGTGATGTTTGCGCCCCCCGGGGACCGATGTTAAGCGCAAGCGCATGCGGCTCGCGGCGCTCGACGTCGGCGACGCGCGTGTCGGGGTCGCCGTGAGCGACGATCTCGGCGTGGCCGCGCATCCGGTCGGCGTCGTGCGCCGGCGCGGCGGCCGGCACGACCTCACGGCGCTCGGCGCGATGCTCGCGCCCTTCGCCCCCGAGCGGCTGGTCGTCGGGCTCCCGCTCAACATGGACGGCAGCGAGGGCAAGCGCGCCGCGCGCACGCGCGCCTTCGCCGAGCGGGTCGCCGCCCATCTCGGCCTGCCGCTCGAGTACGTCGACGAGCGGCTCACCACCTTCGAGGCCGAGCAGCGGCTCGCGGCGGCGGGGGTGCGCGGCCGCCGCCGGCGCGCGGCGGTGGATCGCGTGGCGGCGGCGGTCATCCTCGAAGGCTACCTCGCCGGGCACCGCTGATGCGCCGGCTCCTCGTGCTCGCCGTCGCGGCCGCCGTGGCGGCGCTCGCGAGCGCAGCAGGGCTCTTCCTCGTGCTGCACCGCCCGGGGCCGCCGTTGGCCGGCCCGGTGACCGTTTCGATCGGCGAGGGCACGCGCTTCGCCGAGACCGCCGCCGACCTCGCCCGCCGCGGCGTGCTCCGCCACCCGCGGCTGCTGACGGCCTGGGCGCGGCTCACGGGCCAAGATCGCGCCGTCCACTGGGGCGAGTACCTGATCACCACGCCGCTCTCGCCGCTCGAGGTGCTCGCGCGGGTGACCGGACCGCCCGACCCGCTCCACGCGATCACGATCCCCGAGGGCCGGACGGTACGCGACACGGTCGCCGCGCTCGCCGCGGCGGGCTTCGGCTCGGAGGAGAGCTTCTTCTGCCTCCTCGACGATCCCGCCTTCCTCGCCGCGGAGGACCTCCCGCCCGAGGGGGCGGAGGGCTACCTGTTCCCCGACACGTACGCCTTTCCCCTCGCCACCCCGCAGGAGCGCATCCTGCGCACCATGATCCGGCGCTTCCGCGAGGTCTTCCGGCCCGAGCTGGCGCTGCGCGCGCTGCGGCTCGGGCTCACGGTCGAGGAGGCGGTGACGCTCGCGTCGCTCATCGAGGAGGAGACGGCGCGGCCCGAGGAGCGGCGTCTCGTGGCCGCGGTGTTCTTGAACCGCCTGCGACGCGGGATGCCGCTCCAGTCCGACCCGACGGTGCTCTACGGCCGCGCGGGCTCCGACCGGACGATCACGACCGCCGACCTCCGCCGGCCGACCCCCTACAACACGTACACGATCGGCGGGCTCCCGCCGACGCCGATCGCCAACCCCGGCCGCGCCGCGCTGGAGGCCGCGGTGGACCCCGCGCCCGTCGACTACCTCTACTTCGTCGCCCGCGGCGACGGCACGCACGAGTTCAGCACGACGCTCGCCGCGCACGACGCCGCGGTCGCGCGCTACCAGCGCCACGTCCGCTGAACTCGTGTCAGCCGCCCGGCGGCTGGCGCAGCGCCTGGAGGACCGTCGACGCCTTGGCCCGCAGCTCGCTGGTGCGCGCCTGGCTCGCCACGAGCGCCGCCAGCTCCTCGGCGCGCAGGCCCGCCGCGCCCCGGATGATGTTGCCGAGCGCGGCGTCGTCCATGGCGCCGATCGACGAGAGGAACGCGCCGCGCAACGCGGCGTCGGACTCGAGCCCGTTGAGCCATGTCCGCATCGCCTCGACGCGCACCGAGGCGTCGTCGTTGTGAATCGCCGCGTCGAGGAGCTGAGAGAAGGTGGCCGAGCTCGAGCCGAGCGCCGCGGCCAAGCGGCCGTTCACCGCAAGCGGCGCGTGGTTCTGAAACATCGCCATGATGCCCTGCGGGGCCGGCGCGGGCGGTGGCGGCGGCGTGGCCTGCGCCGGCGCCGGCGCGTGCGCGGTCTGCGGGCCGCCGAGCAGCGTGATCGACCGCAGGCGGCCACCGTCGCCGTAGCGCAGGACGAAGTTCTGCGCGCCGAGGAGCCGTTGCAGCCCCTCGCTCAGCGGGAGCGTGCGGAACTGCGCGGTCACCTGCCGGTCCTCGCGCGGCCGCCCGATGATCTGCGCCCCGCTCTGGCGGCCGATCTCGTCGATCAGGTCGCCGACCGGCATCTGCTCGACCTGCACCGAGAGCCGGTCGTCACGATACTCGATCCGAGGGCTCGGGGTCTTCGCCGATCCGGCCGCGGGCACCGCTTGTTCCTCGGCGCGGCCCGCGCCGGCCAGCACCAAGCCGGCGGCGACGAGCGCCGCCGCGAGGCGGGACGGACGCGGCATTCGAATCGAGCTTAGCGCCGGCCCGATGGGGCCGCAACGCCGCGGCGCACGCATGCGAGAGCCTCCCTCGGGGCCACCGTGCTCCCGCGGGCAGCCGGCGCAATCGCTCGCACCGGAGCACGCATTGCTTTTCGCCTTCCGTTCGCTCACGATGGGGCCGCGTGCTCACGCGGCGGCAGAAGCAGCTCCTCGACTACCTGCGCCGGTACATCAACGGGCGGGGCTACGCGCCGACGCTCGCCGAGATCGGCCGCCACCTGCGCCTCGGGTCGCTCGCCACGGTGCACAAGCACCTCCGCAACCTCGAGCGCGAGGGGCTCGTGCGTCGCCTACCGCACCGCAGCCGCGCCCTCGAGCTCGTGCCCGGCGCGCGCGCGGTGACGGTGCCGCTGCTCGGCGAGGTGGCCGCCGGCGCGCCCGTCGAGCCCGTCGAGGTGCGCGAGACGGTGGCGCTCCCCGAGGAGCTCCTCGGCCGCGGCGAGACCTTCGCGCTGCGCGTGCGCGGGGACTCGATGATCGGCGACGGCATCCTCGACGGCGATCTGGTGGTGGTGGAGGCGCGGGCCGACGCGCCCGACGGCGCGACGGTCGTCGCGCTCGTGGGCGGCGAGGCCACCGTGAAGCGCCTCTACCGCGAGCGCGGCGGGCGCGTGCGCCTCGTGCCCGCCAACGAGCGCCTCGCGCCGATCGTGGCCGCGGCCGAGGACGTCGTCGTGCGCGGCGTCGTGGTAGGGCTGCTGCGGCGCTACCGGTGACGGGCGTGGCGCGTCCGTTCCTCCTCCTCGACGTCGACAACACGCTCTATGCGCCCACGTGCGGGGTCGTCGAGCGCGTCGACGCCCTCATCAACCGCTACCTCGTCGAGCGCGCGGGCATCCCCGCGGCGGAGGTCGACGGGACCCGCCGGCGCATGTGGCGGGAATACGGCACCACGCTCCATGGGCTCATGAGCCGGCCCGGCGTCGACCCCGACGACTACCTCGCCTTCGTGCACGCGATCGATCTGGCCGACCTGCTCGCACCCGACCCGGCGCTCGCTGCGCTGCTCGCCCGCCTCCCGCTCGTCAAGGTGGCGGTCACCAACGGGTCGCTCGCTCACGCCCGCACCGTGCTCGAGCGCCTCGGCGTGCGCACGCTCTTCTTCCGGCTCTATGCGCTGGAGCGCCTGCACTACCTGCCCAAGCCCTACGTGCACGCCTATCAGACGGTGCTCGCCGACCTGCACGCGCGCGGGCGCGACTGCGTGCTCGTCGAGGACACGGCGGTCAACCTGCGCGCCGCCCGCCAGCTCGGCATGCGCACGGTCTACGTGGGCACCGACGCCGTGGCGGAGGCCGACGCGACGGTGGCGTCGGTGCTCGACCTCGAAGCCGTGCTGCCCGCCCTTCTCGACGCGCCCCGATGAGCACGTCGTTCGCGCTCTACGTGCACGTCCCGTGGTGCCGCCGCATCTGCCCCTACTGCGACTTCAACGTGTACGCGAGCCGGCGGCCTCCCGAAGGCGCATACACCGAAGCGCTGGTGGCCGAGATCGCCGCGCGGGGCGCGGCCGAGCCGTGGGCGGGCCGGCGCGTGCGCAGCGTCTACCTCGGCGGCGGGACGCCGTCGCTGTTCTCGCCTGCGGCGATCGGCCGCATCTTGGAGGCCGCGGCGGCGGTCTTCGGTCTCGTCGCCGCGGCCGAGGTGACGATCGAGGCCAACCCCGGCACCGTCGATCGCCGCCGGCTCGCGGGGTACCGTGCCGCGGGCGTGAACCGCCTCTCGCTCGGGGCGCAGTCCTTCGCGCCGGCGGCGCTGCGCGTCCTCGGCCGCGATCACACCCCCGGCGACACCGCCGCCGCGGTCGCCGCCGCGCGCGCAGCAGGCATCGCCAACGTGAGCCTCGACCTCATCTTCGCCGTCCCGGGGACGACCTGCGCCGACTGGGAGGCCGACCTCGCCCGGGCGATCGCGCTCGGCCCCGAGCACGTCTCGGCCTACGGCCTCACCTACGAGGAGGGCACGCCGCTCTACGCGCGGCGGGCGCGCGGGCGCGTGCGCACGGTCGACGAGGCCACGGAGGCGGCGATGGCCGAGGCGGCGGCCGCGACGCTCGCAGCCGCGGGCTACGAGCGCTACGAGATCTCGAGCTGGGCGCGGCCGGGCTTCGCCTCGCGCCACAACGCGAGCTACTGGGACGGCTCGGACTACCTCGGCGTGGGCGCCGGCGCCCACTCGTTCGCGGCGGCTCCCGCCCCGGGCCGCCGCTGGGCGAACCGGCGCCTGCCGGCGGAGTGGCGGGCCGCGGTCGCAGCGCGGGGCAGCGGCGTCGCCGAGGAGGAGCGGCTCACCGCGGCGCAGGCGCGCGGCGAGTTCGTGCTGACGGGGCTGCGGCGGATCGTCGGTGTCGACCTGGTCGAGTTCGAGCGCCGCTTCGTGCACCCGCTCGCCGCCGTCTTCCCCCACGTCGCGCGCCTGCGCGCCGACGGCCTCGTCGAGGAGTCCGCGGGCCGCCACCTGCGGCTCACCGCGCGCGGGCTGCTCTTCGCCGACTCGGTCGCCGCAACCTTCGTCTAGCGCACGAACGCCGCGGCCTCGCGGGCGAGCGCGTCGCGGATGCGGATGCGGACGACGGGCATGACCTCCTCGCCGAGCGCGTCGGGATCGTGCCACGCGAGCGCGAGCGACTCGGGCCCGCAGGCGAGCCGCCCGCCGACGATCACGCACTCGAGCACCGTGCTGACGTAGTGGGTCACGTTGCCGTCGGGGTAGGTGACGATCTGGTGATGCTCGGGCGCCGAGTACACCCCGATCAGGCGCACCGGCTCGACCTCGAGGCCGGTCTCCTCGCGCACCTCGCGCGCCAGCGCCTCGCGCACCGACTCCCCCGGCTCGACGGCGCCGCCCGGGAGGCCCCAGAGCCCGTTGTCGTCGCGCCGCTGGAGCAGCACGCCGTCCGCGCTCAGGATGACCGCGGAGACCGCCGGCCGCACACGCACGCGGGCGCCCTAGTAGCGGTAGTGGTCGGGCTTGTACGGCCCGTCGGCCGACACCCCGATGTACTCGGCCTGCCGCGGCGTGAGCCGGGTGAGCTTCACCCCGAGCTTGCCGAGGTGCAGGCGCGCGACCTCCTCGTCGAGGCGCTTGGGCAGCATGTGGACGCCCTTCCCGTAGCGCGCCGCGTGTTGCCACAGCTCGAGCTGCGCCAGCACCTGGTTGGTGAACGACGCGCTCATGACGAACGACGGGTGTCCCGTGGCGCACCCGAGGTTGAGGAGCCGCCCCTCCGCGAGCACGAGCACGGAGTGGCCGTCGGGGAAGACCCACTCGTCGTACTGCGGTTTGATGTTGACCCGCTCGACGCCGGGGAGGCGGGCGAGCCCGGCCATGTCGATCTCGTTGTCGAAGTGACCGATGTTGCCGACCACCGCCTTGTCCTTCATGCGCGCCATGTGCGCCGCGGTGATCACGCCCACGTTGCCGGTCGCGGTGACGAAGATGTCGGCCCGCTCGACGTAGTCGTCGACGGTGGCGACCTCGTAGCCCTGCATGGCCGCCTGGAGCGCGCAGATGGGATCGATCTCGGTGACCACGACGCGGCACCCCTGGCCGCGCAGCGCTTCGGCGCACCCCTTGCCCACCTCGCCGAAGCCGCAGACCACCGCGATCTTGCCGCCGAGCATCACGTCGGTGGCGCGGTTGAGCCCGTCGATCAACGAGTGACGGCAGCCGTAGACGTTGTCGAACTTGCTCTTGGTGACCGAGTCGTTGACGTTGATGGCGGGGAAGAGGAGCGTGCCCTGCTTCGCCATCTCGTAGAGGCGGTGCACGCCGGTCGTGGTCTCCTCGCTCACGCCGCGGATCCGGGTCGAGATGCGCTCCCACTGCCCGGGCGACTCCTGCTGGAGACGGCGGAGCAGCGCCAGCACCACGCCCCACTCCTCGGCGTCGCGCCCCGGATCGAAGTCCGGCACGCGGCCCGCCCGCTCGAACTCGAGCCCCTTGTGCACGAGGAGCGTCGCGTCGCCGCCGTCGTCGACGATCAGGTCGGGCCCACGCCCGTCGGGCCAGACCAGGGCCTCGTTCGTACACCACCAGTACTCCTCGAGCGTCTCGCCCTTCCACGCGAAGACCGCGGCGCCGCGCGGGTCGGCCGGGGTCCCGTCGCGCCCCACCACGACCGCGGCGGCCGCGGTGTCCTGGGTGCTGAAGATGTTGCACGACACCCAGCGCACGTCGGCGCCCAGGTCCATCAGCGTCTCGATCAGCACCGCCGTCTGCACCGTCATGTGCAGCGAGCCCATGATGCGCGCCCCCGCGAGCGGCTTCGCCCCGGCGTGCTGCGCGCGCAGCGCCATGAGGCCCGGCATCTCCTGCTCCGCGAGGCGGATCTCCTTGCGCCCGAGCTCGGCGAGCGCGAGATCCTTCACCTTGAACGCCGGGCGGGCGGCCGCCGGCGCGGGTCTGGGCTTCAGCTGGGTCGTGCTCATGGTCCCTCCATCCCTCGATCCGGGTGCCCCCGGGTCAGCCGCGGCGCCCGAGGCCGGCGGCCGCGCGCAGGTCGTCGACCCGGTCGGTGCGCTCCCAGGTGAAGTACGGGCCGTCGGGGACGCGGCCGAAGTGCCCGTAAGAGGCCGTGCGCTGGTAGATCGGGCGCTTGAGGCCGAGCGTGCGGATGATCGACGCGGGCTTGAGATCGAACAGCTCGCGCACCAGCGCGCCGATCCGCTCGTCGGGGATCGCTCCCGTCCCGAACGTGTCGACCAGGACCGACACGGGGTCGGCGACGCCGATCGCGTAGGCCACCTGCACCTCGCAGCGCGCCGCGAGCTCGGCGGCGACCACGTTCTTGGCGACGTAGCGCGCCATGTAGGCGGCGCTGCGGTCGACCTTGCTCGGGTCCTTGCCGCTGAAGGCCCCGCCGCCGTGGCGCCCGTAGCCGCCGTAGGTGTCGACGATGATCTTGCGCCCGGTGAGCCCGCAGTCACCCTGCGGGCCGCCGACGACGAACTTCCCCGTGGGGTTGATGTAGTAGACGGTGTCCTTGTCGAGGAACTCCGGCGGCACGACCCGCTTCACCACCTCCTCGACGATCGCCTCGCGCAGCGTCGCGTGGCTCACGTCCGCCTTGTGCTGCGACGAGACGACGACCGTCCGCGCGCGCACCGCGCGGCCATCACGGTACTCGACCGACACCTGGCACTTCCCGTCGGGGAGGAGGAAGGGCAGCGCGCCCGACCGCCGCGCCTCGGCGAGGCGCTGGCCGATGCGGTGCGCGGTGTAGATCGCGAACGGCATGTACTCGCGGGTCTCGTCGCACGCGTAGCCGAACATCATCCCCTGGTCGCCGGCGCCCTGCTCCTTGAACAACCCCTGGCCCTCGGTGACGCCCTGCGAGATGTCGGGCGATTGCCGCTCGATGGCGGTCACGACCGTGCAGCTCTCGCAGTTGAAGCCGCTCTCCGCCGTGGTGTAGCCGATGTCCCGGAGCACCTGCCGCGCGATCTCGCCGAAGTCGACCTTGGTCTGGCTGGTGATCTCGCCGGCGATCACGACCAGGCCGGTCTTGATCAACGACTCGCACGCCACCCGACTGTCGGGATCCTGCGCGAGCAGCGCGTCGAGCACCGCGTCCGAGATCTGGTCGCAGACCTTGTCGGGGTGTCCCTCGTTCACGGATTCTGACGTGAAGACGTAGTCCTTGAGCATGGGGGGTGGACCTCCTCGCCGGGCGGGCAGGGCGACCGATTCGTATAGCCGAATGGCGTCGGCCCCGGCAAGCCGCGCGCCGCACAGCGTCCGCGCGCTATTCGGGCTCCTCGAAGCGGGCTTCCACCAGCGCGCGGATCGCGCTCAGCGCCTCCTCGGCCTGTGGCCCGCTGCTCACGACCTCGATGGCGCTGCCCTGCTCCGCGGCGAGCATCATGATCCCCATGATGCTGCGACCGTTCACGGTCTGCCCGTCCTTGCTGACCGTGATCTCGGCCTCGAAGCGATTCGCGGTCTGCACCAGGAGCGCCGCCGCCCGCGCGTGCAGCCCCAGGCGGTTGCGGATGACAAGGGTGGCGCGCCGCTCACGCCGCTCGACGCCCATGGCCGGCCTCAGGTCTGGGGCGCCGCCGGCCGTGGCGGCTCGGTCGCCCAGCAGATGTGCTCCTGGCCGTAGCGCTTGAGGAAGCCGGCCAGCGCCCGCGCGTCCATGTCGTCGCGGGCGGTGGCGAGCTTCATCAGGATCGGCATGTTGACGCCGGCGACCACCTCCACACGACCCGGCGACTGCCGGGCCACCGCCACGCTCTGGTTGGTGGCCGTGTCGCCCAGCATGTCGGTGAGGATGAGCACGCCCGAGCCGCTCTCGACGCGCGCGATCGCCGCGCGGATGCGCGCCGCGATGTCCTCCGGTGGCTCGCCCGCGAGCGTGACGACGGCCTCCATCGCCTCGACCGGGCCGAGCACGCTCTCGAGCGCCTGGACCATCTCCGCGCCCAGACGGCCGTGGCCGACGACGACGATCCCGACCATCCCGGCGAAAACCCTACCTTCCCCACGGGGGGGCGAGCAAGCCGCGGCGGCGCGCGCGGCCGCGCTAGCGCTCGACGTCGCGATGGCGCACGAGGACGTGCTGCCCGGCCTCCTCGAGCCGGCGGCGCAGCTCCTCGACCAGCACCACCGAGCGATGGCGCCCCCCCGTGCAGCCGAACGCGATCGTGAGGTAGCTCTTCCCCTCGCGCTGGTAGCGCGGCAGCGTGAACAGCAGCAGGGCGTCGACGCGGTCGAGGAACTCCTGCGTGTCGTCGCGCCGCAGCACCCAGTCTGCGACGCTCGTGTCGAGCCCGGTACGGTGCCGCAGCTCCTCGACGAAGAAGGGGTTGGGGAGGAACCGGCAGTCGATCACGAGGTCGGCGTCGCTCGGCAGGCCGTGCTTGTAGCCGAAGGAGACCAGAGCCACCGTCATCGTGCCCGCGTCGGGACGCTCGACGAGGTCGCGCAACGCCGCGCGCAACTCGTGGGTGGTGAAGGCGCTCGTGTCGAGGATGCGATCGGCGACCTCGCGCAGGGCGAGCAGCGCGTCGCGCTCGCGGCGGATGCCGTCGGCGACCGAGCCGCCCTCGGCGGCGGGGTGCGGGCGCCGGGTCTCGCTGAAGCGGCGCACGAGCACGTCGTCGTTGGCCTCGAGGTAGAGGACCTCGACGACGGCGCCCGCCGCGCGCAGCTCGGCGAACACGCGGGGGAAGTCGAGCAGGAACCGCCCCGCGCGCACGTCGATGCCCAACGCGACGCGCCGGACCTCCTCGCGCGAGCTCTCCCACAGCTCGAGGAAGCGCGGCACCAGCGCCACCGGCAGATTGTCGATGCAGTAGAAGCCGAGGTCCTCGAGCACGTGCAGCGCGGTGCTCTTGCCCGAGCCCGACATCCCCGTGACCACGAGCACGTGCAGCGGGCGCCTCATGCGCTCCGCCAGCTCGCGCGGCGCCGGCGCCCGCTTCCGGCCGCCGCCCGGTCCACGCGGAGCACGAACTCCCGCGCGCTGTGAAGCCCGCGGGCCCGCAGCAGGTGGTTGCGGGCCGCGGTCTCGATGAGCAGCGCGGTGCTGCGGCCCGGCCGGACCGGGAGGCGCACGAGCGGGAGCGTCGTGTCGAGCAACGTCATCCGTTCCTCGACCAGCCCGAGGCGATCGACGCCCTCCGACCACTCCACCAGCTCGACCACCAGGTCGATCCGGCGCTCGTCGAGCGTGGCGAGCGTGCCGAAGAGCGTCTCGACGTCGATCACCCCGAGGCCGCGGATCTCCATGTGGTGCCGCAGCAACGCGGCGGCACGGCCGCGCAGCTCGGTGGGCGAGATGCGGCGGACGAGGACGACGTCGTCGGCGACGAGCCGCTGGCCGCGCGCGAGCAGGTCGAGCGCGGCCTCGCTCTTGCCGATGCCGCTGGCGCCGCGGATGAGGACGCCGACCCCCTCGACCTCGACGAGGTTGGCGTGGAGCGACGTCTCGGGCGCGAGCCGCTCCTCGAGCCACGCGGCGGCGAGGCGGATGAAGTCCGCGGTGCGCAGCCGCGACGCCAGCACCGCCACCCGCGCCGCGTCCCCCGTGGCGCGCACGAACGCCGGCACGCGCGCGCCGTTGGTCACGACGAAGCACGCCACACCCGCACGTGCGACGCGCTCCACCGCCGCCCGCGCCTCGGCACGTCGCAGCGTCCCCAGGTAGGCGACCTCGCTGTTGCCGAGGACCTGGATGCGGTCCGGGTGGAGCTGCGGCAGGAAGCCCGCCAGCGCGAGGCCGGGCTGCTGCAGCCGCGGCTGCGCGATCGACCGCTCGAGGCCGCGCCCGCCCGCCACGAGCCGGAGCCCGAGCACCGGCCCGGCCGCCTCGAGCAGCGCGCGCACCGTCACCGTCAATAGCGCGCGTCCTCGTCGCGGATGATGGTGTAGAGCTCGTGCGCGTCCGCGGCCTCCATCAGGCGACGCCGGAAGCCCTCGTCCTTCAGCAGGCGCGAGATGCGTGCGAGGGCCTTCAGGTGCGCGCCCGCGGACCCCTCGGGCGCCACCAGCAGGAAGAAGAGGTGCGTCGGCTTGCCGTCGAGCGACTGGAAGTCCACGCCGGCCACGCTGCGGCCGAAGGCGGCCACCACCTGCCCGACCATCGGCAGCTTGCCGTGCGGGATCGCGACCCCCTCGCCGAGCGCCGTCGAGTTGAGCCGCTCCCGGTCCTCGAGCGCCTGCACCAGGCGCGCCTGGTCGATCTCCGGATGGCGGCGCACCACGAGGGCCGCCAGCTCCTCGATCACGTCGCTCTTCGTCCGGCCCGCCAGCGCGGCGCTCACCAGGTCTTCCGTGAGCATGTCGCCGATCTTCATGGTCCGCTGAAGCCCTCCGGCTCGATCAACCCGTAGTCGCCGTCCTTGCGCCGATAGAGGACCGCGAGCGTTTGGCTCCGCGCGTTGACGAACACCACGCACTCCTCGCGGGACGCGGCCAGCTCGTCGAGCGCCTCCTCGACGAGCATCGGCCGCGCCGGCAGGCGTTGCGTGCGAACGACCGTCGGCGCACCGCGGGCGACCGAGAGCACGGTCGTGGTGACCGTCGGCAGCTCGCCCGAGCGCACGCTCGCCTGGTCCTTGTGATCGCGCCGCCTCGCCTTGAGCTTCTGCGCCTGATGCTCGAGCTTGTCCACGGCGAGGTCGATCGCCGAATAGAGGTCGTGCGTCTCCTCCTTGGCGAACATCGTCACGTGGTCCGCCTGGAGGGTGATCTCCGCCGTGTGCCGCTCCTTGGTGACGCCGAGGATGACGTGGGCGTCGACCGGCCGGCGAAGGTACTTCTTCACCCGTTCGAGCTTCTCTTCGGCGTAGGCGCGGAGCGCCGGCGTGGGGTCGACGTGCCGGAACGTGACGCTGATCTGCATCGCCCCCTCCCCTCCGCCGAGGGATGCGTCAGCACACCTGGCGGCGCTTCGAGGACGGGAGTATCCCCATCAGCTCGCGGTACTTCGCGACCGTGCGCCGCGCGATGTCGATCTGCTCCTTGGCCAGCATCTCGGCGATGTACTGGTCGCTCAGCGGCTTCTTCGGGTCCTCCTTGGCGATGATCGTGCGGATCTTCTCCTTCACGCTCTCTGCCGAAACCTCCTCGCCGTGCCCGCTACGGAGGCTCGAGGTGAAGAAGTACTTGAGCTCGAACGTGCCCTGGGGGGTATGGACGTACTTGCCCGCCGTCGCGCGGCTCACGGTCGACTCGTGCATCCCGATGTCGTTGGCGACGTCCTTGAGCACCAGCGGCCGGAGCTGCGCCACGCCCTTGTCGAGGAACTCCTGCTGGAACTTCACGATGCTCGAGGTGACCATGTAGAGCGTGCGCTGGCGCTGATGGATCGACTTGATGAGCCAGGCGGCGGCCCGCATCTTCTCCTGGATGTAGCCCCGGGCCTCGGCCGACCCCTCACCGCCGAGCATGCGGCGGTAGAACTGCGACACGCGCAACCGCGGCAGCCCTTCCTCGTTGAGCGTGACCACGTACTCGTCGCCGACCTTGTGCACGTAGACGTCGGGCGTCACGTAGCGGGTCTCGCCGTCGCCGAAGTCGCGGCCGGGCTTGGGCTCGAGCACCGAGATGATCTTCGTGGCCTCGGCGATCTGCTCCATCGCGACGCCGAGATCGCGCGCTAGACGATCGAAGCGGCGGCTCTCGAGCATCGCGAGATGGTCGCGGACGATGCGCGCAGGCAACGAATCCGCATCGAGCCCGAGCTGGCGCAGCTGCGTGAGCAGGCACTCCGCGAGGTCGCGCGCCGCGACCCCGGGCGGGTCGAACTCCTGGATCCGGCGCAGCACGCGCTCGACGGCGGCGATGTCCGGCCAGGTGTTGGCGAGGAAGGCGATCTCCTCGAGCGAGAGCGTGAGGTACCCGTCGGGGTCGAGGCTGCCGATGATGAGCGCGCCCAGCTCGCGCTCCTCGGCGGAGAGGTCGGTGAGCCGGAGCTGCCACATGAGGTGCTCGGGAAGCAGCGTGCGCTTGACGAGGATGTTCTCGAGCGCGGGGCGCCGCTCGTCGTCGTCGTCGGGGGCGCTGCCGCCCGTACCGCCGTGCATGTCGTTCGCGTAGTTCTCGGCGAACTCCTTCCAGTCGATCTCGCCGACGCTCTGCGCCTCGTGCTCGCCGTCGGCGGCGGTCTGGTACTCCTCGGTGCCGTTGCCGTCGACGGTGGGGACCTCGGCTTCCGCCTCGGCCTTCTCGTCGGCGTTCTCCTCGAGAACCGGGTTCTCCGCCAGCTCCTGGTCGATGAGCGTCTCGAGCTCCGCGCGCGACACCTGCAGGATCTTGATCGCCTGCCGGAGCTGCGGCGTCATCACGAGCTGCTGCGACAGCCGTTGCTGGAGGACGATGCGGGTCTCGGCGGCCATCAGCTCAGACTCGCCCGCTCACAGGCGGAACTTCTCACCGAGGTAGATCTCCCGCGCCTGGCGGCTCGCGGCGATGTGGGAGGGGACACCCTCCTCGAGCACGGTGCCCTCGTTCAGGATGTACGCCCGATCGCAGATCCCGAGCGTTTCGCGCACGTTGTGGTCCGTGATGAGAACTCCGATACCGCGTTCTTTTAACTGAGTCACAATGCCCTGAATGTCAACCACGGCGATCGGATCGATGCCCGCGAAGGGCTCGTCGAGCAGGATGAACGACGGCGAGATCACCAGCGCACGGCTGATCTCGACCCGCCGCCGCTCGCCACCGGACAAGGAAAACGCCTTGCTCTTCGCCACCCGCGTGATGCCGAGCTCGCTGAGCAGCGCCGCCAGCCGCTGGCGGCGCTCGGCCGCCGTCAAGTCGAGCGTCTCGAGGATCGCGAGCAGGTTCTCCTCGACGCTGAGCTTGCGGAACACCGACGGCTCCTGCGGCAGGTAGCCGACCCCGCGGCGTGCGCGCTCGTACATCGGCAGCGTCGTGATGTCCGCGCCGTCGAGGAAGACGTGCCCGGAGTCGGGGCGCGCGAGCCCGACGATCATGTAGAACGTCGTCGTCTTCCCCGCGCCGTTCGGGCCGAGCAGCCCGACCACCTCCCCGGCCCGCACCTCGACCGAGACGTCGTTCACCACGCACCGCCCGCCGTAACGCTTGGTGAGGTGCTCGCCGCGGAGGATCGCGCGATCGCGCCCGTTGCCCTGCCCGTTGGCGTTCACGGGTGCGCGACCTCCGCCGCCGGGGCCGCCGCCGTGCCGCCGGCCGCGCTCGCCGCGGTGTTCGTCGCGTTGGTGCCCGGGTGGATCACCGCCTTCACGCGCTTGCGTCCGCCCTCGACCACGCTGCGGTTCTCGTCGAGGTAGACGATGACCTTATCGCCTGCGACCTCGTTCGGCCCGTCGTGAAGCACCGGGTTCTCCGTGAGCACGACGGTGCGCGTGCCCTGGTCGAAGACCGCGTGGCCGCCGGTCGCCCAACGCGTGCCCTGGTCGATGCGCACGCTGCCGACCGCCACGATCTCCTTCACCCGGCTCGTCCCCTTGTCGCCGGGGTCCGCGCTGGGCGCTTTCTTGGCGGACGCCGGCGGCGGGTCGGCGACCGCGCCCGCGGCCGGCTTGTCGTTCGTCTTGTCGTTCTCGAACGTGACCGTCAGCGTGTCGCTCTTGAGCGTCGCCTGCCCCTGCACCGCTTCGACGTTGCCCCGATACACGACCACGTTCGCCTTGTAGTCGTAGTCGAGCCGGTCGGAGGTGACCGTGATCGGCTCCTTCGAGTGGCCGACGCCGCCCAGGTCGAAGAGGCCCGGGCTGCCCGGCGCCGTCGCCGCGTCGTTCGCGGGCGCCGCGTCCGCGCGGGCGGCGAGCACGCTCAGCGACAGGAGCACGGCCAGCAGCTCACGACGTGGCAGCATCGGCCCCTCGCACCCGGGTCTTCACGTCGCGCAGGAGGCGGATCTTCTGCGGCGTCACCTCCACCTCCATGCCCGTGCCCCACACGTCGAGGGTCTTGCCATGGATCGTGACCGCGCCCGGGGCGGTGATGAGATCGTTCGCGCGGGTGTAGGTCGCCTGGTCGGTGTGCAGCTCGAGGTCGTCGAGCTGCACGACCACCTCACCCCGCAGCATGAACGTACGCAGGTCGTGGCCGCCTTCGAGCCCGAGCTGGCCCTCGGTGCCTCGGATGTGCACCTGACGCCCGCTCTCGAGGAAGAGCGTGACGCGCGGCTCGCGCACGACGATCCCGTCCTGCTTCTCGAAGTAGCGCGCATCGTCCGCCGTGATCTCCCACACCGTTCGCCCGCGTTCGACCTTGATCCGCTTGAAGGTCTGGATGTGCTGCGCGGCCTCCGGTAGGAAGTCGGCGCCGAGGTCGAGCGGCGTGCGCGCGTGCCGGGCCGCGACGCTGCGGGAGACCTCGTACCCGATGCCGGCGAGGGCGGTGGCCACCACGACCAGCAACGCGGCGCGCACCCGTGTCCTGCGCATGGCTATTCCCTGGCCGCCGACACAGGTACCACGCACCCCGGCGGGAGTAAAGGTGAATCGGCCTCGCCCGGCTGCCGGCGCCAGCGCTCGTGCCACCAGACCCACTGCGCCGGCGCACGGCGGATCTGCGCCTCGATCGCCGCGGTGAGCGCGACGGTGAGCGCCCCGATCCGCCCGCGCCCGCCGTCGGCGGGCGCCGCGACCGACGCGATGCGGACGAGGTGGCGGCCGTCGTCCCGCCGCTCGATGAACGCCGTGAGCAGCGGCGCGCGCAGGCGCAGCGCGAGCACGGCCGCGCCGGCCGGGGTGCGTGCGGGCCGCCCGAAGAAGGGCACCCACACGCCGGCCCCGCGCGTGTCCTGGTCGATCAGCAGCGCCACGATGCGGTTGCGACCGAGCGCGTCGCGCACCCCCGCGAAAAAGCGCGTGTCGTCGCGCACCAAAATCTCGACGCCCGCCGCCCGGCGGAAGCGCACGATCAGGGCGTCGAAGCGGGCGTCGTTCACCCGCCGGGCGACCACCGTGAGCGGGTAGCACTGCGCCATCGTGGCGGCGAGCAGCTCCCAGTTGCCGACGTGGCCCGTGACCGCGATGGCGCCACGGCCCCCGGCCAGCGCCGCGTCGGCCGCTTCCCGTCCCGTCACGTCGATCCAGCCTGGCCGGTGGACGAGCCGGGGCCAGAGCGCCAGCTCGGCGAACGACTGCCCGGCGTGGCGGAAGGTCTCCCGCACGAGCGCGTCGCGCGCCGGCGGCGCCAGCTCCGGGAACGCCGCCGCGACGTGGGCGAGCGCGAGGCGCCGGTCGCGGGCGAGGAGCGCGTGGGCGCCGGCACCGAGCGCGCGCCCCACGCCGAGCGCCAGCGGGATCGGCAGCGCGCCGAGAGCGCGCGCGCTCCCGTAGATGGCGCGCGCGAGCGCCGCGTTGCGCGGACCGCGCGTCGCCCGGCGCAGCCGGCGCCAGAGGGTACGCCGCCTGGGCGGAGCCGGGGCCACGAGCGTCAGACGATGCCCGCTCGCAGGAGGTCGTGGAGGTGGATGACCCCCAGCGGGCGCCGTGTCCCGTCGGCGAGAATGAAGAGCGAGGTGATCTTGTGGCGTTCCATCACCGCCACCGCCTCGGCCGCGAGCGCCCCGGCCGCGATCGTCTTGGGCGGCTCCCCGCTGCGATCCGCGCGGCGGAAGCGCGTCATCAAGTCGCGCGCCGTGAGCGTCCGGACGTCGCCCGCGTGCTCGAGGCCGCGGCGCAGGTCGCCGTCGGTGACGACGCCGATCAGCTCGCCGGCCGCGTCCACCACCCCGGTGACGCCGAGGCGCTTCGACGTCATCTCGACGAGCGTGTCCTTGAGCGACGCGTCCGCCGGCACGAGCGGCACGGCGTCGCCCCGGTGCATCAGGTCCTCGACGCGGCGCAGCCGCCGGCCGAGCGCGCCGGCGGGGTGGAGGAGCGCGAAGTCCTCGGCCGAAAAGCCGCGCTCCTCGAAGAGCGCCACCGCGAGCGCGTCGCCCATGGCCATGGTGGCCGTCGTGCTCGCGGTGGGCGCGAGCCCGAGCGGGCAGGCCTCCTCGGGCACGCTCACGTCGAGCGCGACGTCGGCGTTGCGGGCGAGCGTCGAGTCCGGCGCGCCGCAGAGCGCGATCAGCGGGATGCCGAGGCGGCGTGCGACCGGCAGCAGGCGCAGCACCTCTTCGCTCTCACCGGTGTACGAGACCGCGACCAGCACGTCGCCCCGCTCGAGGCTGCCGAGGTCGCCGTGGCTGCCCTCGCCGGCGTGCAGGAAGAAGGCCGGCGTCCCGGTCGAGGCGAAGGTGGCGGCGATCTTGCGGCAGACGATGCCCGACTTGCCGACGCCGGTGAGGATCACCTTGCCGCGGCACGCGACCAGCACGTCGATCGCGCGCGCGAAGCGCTCGTCGAGCCGATCGCGCAGCGCCGCGAGGCCGCGCGCCTCGAGCTCGAGGACGCGCCGCGCGCGGCCGAGGCGCTCGGCGCTCACGGCGCGCCCCGCCCGCGCACCGCGCGGTCGACGGCGACGAGCTGCGCGAGCAGCGCCGGCAGCGCGTCGAGCGGCACGCTCGTGGGGCCGTCGGAGGGCGCGTGCGCGGGGTCCTCGTGCACCTCGAGGAAGACCGCGTCGACCCCGGCGGCGACCGCCGCGCGGGCAAGCGGCGCCACGAAGACCCGGTCGCCGCCCGACGCGCTGCCGAGCCCACCGGGGCGCTGCACGCTGTGCGTCGCGTCGAACACTACCGGGCAGCCGGTCTCGGCGAGCACGGGCAGCGCGCGCATGTCCGCGACCAGGTTGTTGTAGCCGAGCATGAACCCGCGCTCGGTCACGAGCACGTCGGGGTTGCCCGTCGAGCGGGCCTTCTCCACCACGCGCGCCATCTCCCACGGCGAGAGGAACTGCCCCTTCTTCAAGTTCACCGGCTTGCCCGCCGCCGCGACCGCCCGGATGAAGTCGGTCTGCCGGCAGAGAAAGGCCGGGGTCTGGAGCACGTCGACGACCGCGGCCACGGCCGCGATCTGCTCGCGCTCGTGGACGTCGGTGAGCACGGGCAGCCCGTGCTCGCGCCGCACCTCGGCGAGGATCGCGAGCCCCGCGTCGAGGCCGACCCCGCGGAACGCGTCGAGCGCGGTGCGGTTGGCCTTGTCGAAGGACGACTTGTAGACGAGCGGGAGCCCGGCGCGGGCGGCGAGCGCGGCCAGGCGCTCGGCGTGGCGCAGCGCCGCGTCGCGCGACTCGATCACGCAGGGCCCGGCGATCAGCGCGAGCGGCGCCCCGCCGCCGACGCGGACGGGGCCCACGCGGACCGCGCGTGCCGCCGCCACTACTTCTTCACCACCTTGAGCGGCCCGAGCAGCGGGGTCTCGCGCCGCTGCGCGCGCTGCTGCAGAGCCGCTCGGATGAAGCCCTTGAAAAAGGGATGGCACTCCATCGGGCGCGAGCGGAACTCGGGGTGGAACTGCGAGGCGAGGAAGAACGGGTGGTCGGCGAGCTCGATGATCTCCACCAGCGCGCCGTCGGGCGAGAGGCCGGAGAAGACGAGCCCCGCCTTGCCGAGCTGCTCGCGGTAGGCGTTGTTGAACTCGTAGCGGTGGCGGTGGCGCTCCGAGACCTTCTTGCGGTTGTAGATCCGCCGCGCGCGCGAGCCTTCCTCGAGGACGCACGGATAGGCCCCGAGCCGCATCGTGCCGCCCTTCTGCGTGAGCCCGCGCTGCGCGGTCATGAGGTCGATCACCGGGTGGGGCGTGGTCGGGTCGACCTCCGTCGAGTTCGCCTTCTCGAGGCCGCAGACGTGCCGCGCGAACTCGATCACCGCCATCTGCATCCCGAAGCAGATGCCGAGGAACGGCACCCGCTGCTCGCGCGCCCAGCGCACCGCCGCGATCTTGCCCTCCGTGCCGCGCGGCCCGAAGCCCATCGGCACGAGGATGCCGTCGGCGGTCTTGACGCTCTCGGGCAGCCCTTCCTCCACGATCTTCTCCGAGTCGACGTAGACCGTCTCGACGCGGCACTCGTTGGCGATGCCCCCGTGGGCGAGCGCCTCGTTGAGGCTCTTGTAGGAGTCGGTGAGCTCGACGTACTTGCCCACCATCGCGATGCGCACGGTCTCCTTGGGGTTCTTGATCGCGGACACGATCCGCCGCCAGCGCGTCAGGTTCGGCGTCCCGGTGAAGATGTTGAGCTTCTCGACGATCCGCTCGTCGAGCCCCTCGCCGTGGAAGACCAGCGGCACCTCGTAGATCGTACCCACGTCGGGCGCGCTGATGACGCTCCCCTCGTCGACGTTGCAGAAGAGCGCGATCTTCGCCTTGACCTTCTTCTCGAGCGGCTGGCTCGCGCGGCAGAGGAGAATGTCGGGCTGGATGCCGTGGCCGGTGAGCTCCTTGACGCTGTGCTGCGTCGGCTTGGTCTTGAGCTCGCCCGCGGCCTCGATGAAGGGCACGAGCGTCAGGTGCACGTAGAGCACGTTCTGGCGGCCGAGGTCCCAGCCGAGCTGGCGGATCGCCTCGATGAACGGCAGGCTCTCGATGTCGCCCACGGTGCCGCCGACCTCGCCGATGCAGACGTTCGCGCCTTCCGCCGCCTCGCGGATGCGGCGCTTGATCTCGTCGGTGATGTGCGGGATCACCTGCACGGTGCGGCCGAGGTAGTCGCCGCGCCGCTCCTTACTGATCACCGTGTCGTAGACCTGGCCGGTGGTGAAGTTGTTGCGCCGGCTCGTGCGTGTGGACACGTAGCGCTCGTAGTGCCCGAGATCCAGGTCGGTCTCGGCGCCGTCGTCGGTGACGAACACCTCGCCGTGCTGAAACGGGCTCATCGTGCCGGGATCGACGTTGATGTAGGGATCCATCTTGACGAGCGTCACCTTGAGCCCGCGCGCTTCGAGCAGCGCGCCCACCGAGGCCGACGCGACCCCCTTGCCGAGCGACGACACGACGCCGCCCGTCACGAAGATGAACTTCGTCTTGGAGCCGGTGCCCTTCATCCCGCCCCTCCGCCGAGCGCGGCGCGTGCGCGCTCGAGGTCCTCCGGTGTGTCCACCTCGATGATCGGCTCCACGGACCTCCACGGCACCACGCCGATCGCGATCCCGTGCTCGAGCGCCCGCAGCTGCTCGAGCCGCTCGCGCCGCTCGAGCGGCCCGGGCGCGAGCGCCGCCAGCCGCAGCAGCACGTCGCGACGATAGGCGTAGAGCCCGACGTGCCGCCAGCCCCACGGCTCGTCCGCACCGCGGGCGCCGTCGCGATCGTGGGGAATCGGCGCGCGCGAGAAGTAGAGCGCGTGCCCGGCGGCGTCGTCGACCACCTTGACGACGTGCGGCGAGCGCCACTCGGCCTCGGCCCGGACGGGGACCGCGAGCGTCGCCATCGGCAAGCTCGGGTCCGCCACCATGCGCGCCGCCAGCGCCTCGACCAGCGCCGGGTCGAGCAGCGGCAGATCGCCCTGCACGTTCACGACCACATCGGCGGCGAGCGCCGCGGCGACCTCGGCGAGGCGGTCGGTGCCCGAGGGATGGTCGGCGCGGGTCATCGCGACCTCGACCCCGAGGGGCGCGACGGCGGCGCGGATGCGCTCGTCGTCGGTCGCCACGATCACCCGTTCGAGGCCGCGCGCCCGCCGCGTCCGCTCGGCGACGTGGCAGATCATCGGCCGGCCGCCGATCGACGCCAGCGCCTTGCCCGGCAGCCGGGTGGAGGCGAAGCGCGCGGGGATGATGGCGACGGGGTCCATGAACGAAAAAACCGCAGCCCGCTCGCCGACGGGCGCTGCCGCGCAGCCGCCGCTGGCCGCGCGCGTACCTCGCCCCCGGGAAGCTGGCTACGGGCCTTCCTTATAGGGGCCGCCCCCGGCCGGCGTCAAATCCGGACACCGCGCGCTTGTCATCGCGGCCGCGATCCCGCAACGTGGCTGCATGGCGGAGAAGCCCTGGGTCGTCGACGTCGACGAACGGGACTTCGAGCGCGAGGTGCTGCTGCGCTCGCGCGAGGTCCCGGTGGTGGTCGACTTCTGGGCCGCATGGTGCGGACCGTGCCGCGTGCTCGGCCCGGTGCTCGAGCGGCTCGCCGCCGAGCACGCCGGCGCCTTCGTGCTCGCCAAGGTGGACGTCGACCGCGCGCCGGCGCTCGCGCAGGCATACGCGGTCCGCAGCATCCCGGCGGTGAAGGGCTTCCGCGCCGGGGGCATCGTCGCCGAGCTGACCGGCGCGCAGCCCGAGACGGTCGTGCGCCGGTTCCTCGCGGCCGTGCTGCCGACCGCGGCCGACCGGCTCGCACGCGCGGCCGAGGCCCTCGCCGCCGGCGGCGACGTCGCCGCGGCGGAGGCGCAGCTCCGTGCCGCGCTCGCCGAGGAGCCGCGCCACGCGCCCGCGCTGCTCGGCTTGGCGCGCCTGCTCGCCGACCGGGGCGCGCTCGCCGAGGCGCAGGCGCTCCTCGAGCGCGTGCCGCCGAACGCTTCCGTCGCCCCCGAGGCCGAGCGCCTCGCGGCCGAGCTGCGCACCCGGCTCGACGGCGCGGGCGACGAGGCGGCGCTGCGCGCGCGTGTCGTCGCCGAGCCCGGTGACCTCGCCGCCCGCCTGGCGCTGGGGCGCGCGCTCGCGGCGAAACGGCAGTACGAGACGGCCTTGACCCAGCTCCTCGAGGTGGTGCGCCGCGACGTCGGGTTCGAGGACGGCGCCGCCCGCAAGGCGATGGTCGACGTCTTCGCGGTGCTCGGCAGCGACGACCCGCTCGTCGACCGCTACCGCGGCGAGCTGGCGAAGCTGCTCTATCGCTGACCCGGTCGCGCCGGTTGCGTCCTGGCAACGCCGCGCTGCGCGTGCTAGGCGAACCGGCCGATGGACCTCGCCTACACGCCCGAGGAGCGGGCCTTCCAGCGCGAGGTGCGCGCGTGGCTCCGGCGCAACCTTCCCAAGCGTGAGCGCGGCGAGCGCTCGGCGTTCGAGTCCGGCGACCCGCGGCGCATCGCGCGCGCCAAGGACTGGCAGCGCCGGCTCCACGAAGCCGGCTACCTGGCGCTCGGCTGGCCGCGGGAGTACGGCGGCCAGGGCGCGGACGTCATGCGCCAGACCATCGTCAACGAGGAGCTGGCGCGGGCGCACGCACCGCAGATCATCGGGATGATGGGCATCCAGATGGTGGGCCCGACGCTGATCGCGCACGGCACCGAGGAGCAGCGCCGCCGCTACCTCCCGCGCATCCTCACCGCCGAGGAGATCTGGTGTCAAGGCTATTCCGAGCCCGGCTCCGGCTCCGACTTGGCCTCGCTGCGCACGCGCGCCGAGCTGGTCGGCGACCACTTCGTGGTCAACGGACAGAAGATCTGGACCTCGAACGCGCATTACGCCGACTGGATGTTCTGCCTGGTGCGCACCGACCCCGAGGCGCCGAAGCACCGCGGCATCTCCTACCTCCTCATCGACATGAGGACGCCGGGCATCGCGGTGCGGCCGCTCGTGCAGATGACCGGCGACGCCGGCTTCAACGAGGTGTTCTTCGAGGACGTGCGCGTGCCGCGCGAGAACGTCGTCGGCGGGCTCAACAACGGCTGGCACGTCGCCAACGCGACGCTGTTCCACGAGCGCAACATGCTCGGCTCGACGACGCGTACGCAACAGAGCTTCGATGCCCTCCGGCGGCTCGCGCGCGCGCAGCGGCGCGCCGGGCGGCCGGCGAGCGAGGACCCGCTCGTGCGCCAGCGCCTCGCCGATCTCGCGATCCGCGTCGAGACGATGAAGCTCGAGGCCTACCGCCAGCTCACCGACGCGCTGCGCAAGCGGCCGCCCGGCATCTCGGCGTCGGTGAACAAGCTCGTCTCCTGCGAGCTCAACCACGACCTCGCCCGCGCCGCCATCGAGCTCATGGGCTCCTACGGCTGGCTCGCGAAGAACGATCGGCGCGTGCGCGACCACGGGCTCTGGCCGCTCGACTTCATGTTCTCGCTCGGGCTCGTCATCGGCGGCGGCACCGCGCAGATCCAGAAGAACATCATCGCCGAGCGCGGGCTCGGCCTGCCGCGCGAGCCGCGGCCGGAGGGCGTGCGATGATCGACTTCGGCCTCTCCGAGGAGCAGACCGCGCTCCAGGCGGCGGCGCGCGAGCTCCTCGCGGCCGAGTGCCCCCCGGCGCTGGTGCGCGAGACGGCGAAGGCAGCCGACGGCGTGCCGCGCGGGCTCTACCGGCGGATGGCCGAGCAGGGGTGGTTCGGGCTCCTCGTGCCCGAGCGCGAGGGCGGCGTCGGGCTCGGGATTCTCGACCTGGCGCTCGTGCTCGAAGAGCTGGGCCGCGTCGCGGCGCCCGGGCCGTTCCTCTCCACCCAGCTCGTGATCGCCGCGCTCGTGCGCGCGGGCAGCGCGGCCCAGCGCCGCGCCTGGCTGCCCCGCCTGACGGCGGGCGAAGCGTTCGCCGCGCTCGCCTACCTCGAGGAGAGCGACCAGCACGACCCGGCCGGCATCGAGGCGACCGCGCGCCGCACCCGCGGCGGCTGGCGGCTCGGGGGAACCAAGCTCTTCGCGCTCGAGGCGCCGGGCGCCGACGTGCTGCTGGTGGCCGCGCGCGGGAAGGCCGGGCCGGGGTCGGCGGGCGTGTCGCTCTTCCTCGTCGAGCGCGCGGCCCCGGGGCTACGCGTGCGGTCACAGGAGACGATGGACCTCACGCGAAGGATCGGCGAGGTCGTGCTGCACGACGTCGAGGTGGGACCGGACGCGCTCCTCGGGCCCGACGGCGGAGGCTGGCCGCTGCTCGCGCGCCTGCTCGACGTCGCCTGCGTCGGCGTCGCGGCGGACAGCCTCGGCGGCGCCGCGCGCGCGCTCGAGATGGCCGTCGCCTATGCGCAGGTGCGCGAGCAGTTCGGGCGGAAGATCGGCTCCTTCCAGGCGATCAAGCACCTGCTGGCGGAGATGGTCGCCGAGGTCGAGCCGGCGCGCTCGCTCGTGTGGTACGCCGCCCACGCGCTCGATCGCCGCCCGCGCGAGGCCGCGCGGCTCGCGGCGATGGCGAAGGCGAGCCTCGGCGACGTCTACAGCCGCACCACCCGCCGCGCCGTCGAGGTGCACGGCGGCATCGGCTTCACGTGGGAGCACGATCTGCACCTGTGGTTCAAGCGCGCGCACCTGAGCGAGGCGCTGTTCGGCGATCCCCGCTTCCACCGCGAGCGCCTGGCGACGATCGACGGGTACTGAGCGCCGCGTGACCGCCGCCTACCTCCACGGCTTCGCCTCGGGCCCGGCGAGCACGAAGGCGCGGTTCTTCCGCGCCCGCTTGGCCGAGCGCGGGCTCGCGCTCGCGGTCCCCGACCTCGCCCCCGACTTCACCCACGTCACGGTGAGCGGCATGCTCGGGATCGTCGAGCCGCTGCTCGCGCAGGCGCCGACGGTGCTGCTCGGCTCGAGCCTCGGCGGCTACCTCGCCGCGCTCGCCGCCGCGCGTGCGCCCGCGCGCGTGCCCGCCCTCGTGCTCTTCGCGCCGGCGTTCGACTTCGCCCGGCGTTGGGAAGAGCGCCTCGGGTCGGCGGCGCTCGCCCGCTGGCGCGCCGCGGGCACGACGCCGGTGATGCACTACGGCCTCGGGCGCGAGGTCCCGCTGGCGATCGCCCTCCTCGACGACGCGCGCGCGCATCCCGCCTGGCCCGATCCCCCCTGTCCCGCGCTCGTCTTCGCCGGCCGGCGCGACGACGCGGTGCCGCTCGCCGCCGTCGAGCGCTTCGCTGCCGCAAGACCGAACCGGGAACTGGTCGTGCTCGACGCGGGCCACGAGCTCACCGAGGTGCTCGAGCCCATGTGGGAACGCACCGCGGCGTTCCTCGCCCGGCAGGCCGCCGTCTAGCCGAGACGCACCAGGCTCTCGCCGGGGTGGTCGAGCGAGAGGAAGAGCAGCATGTAGTCGCGGAGATGACGGGTCATCAGGAAGTTGTTGCGCACGTGCTCGCGCCCGTTCTCGCCGAGGCGGCGGGCGAACTCGGGGGCGTTGAGGAGCTGCTTGAGCCAGTAGGCGCAGCCCTCGATCGTGTGCGTGAGGATGCCCGAGTAGCGGTGCGTGACCTGGAGCGGGATGCCGCCCACCGCGCCGGCGACCACCGGCTTGCCCTTCCACAGCGCCTCGGCGACCGTGAGCCCGAACCCTTCGCGCAGCGACTTCTGCACGATCACCGTCGACGCCCGCTGGAGCGCGTTGATCTCGAGGTTCGCCGTCGGCGGCAGCTCGACGACGTGCACGTCGGGATCGTCCGCTGCGGCCGCGCGGCACTCCGCGAGCACCTGGCTCCCCTCGGGGTCGTCGGTGGCCGAGCCGCCGACGAGCAGCAGTTGGCAGTCGTTGTAGCGGCGCACCAGACGGTACGCCTCGATCACGCCGAGCGGGTCCTTCAGGCGATCGAAGCGCGAGACCTGCGTGACGAGCGGGCGCTCGGGGTCGATGCCGAGCCCGGTGACGACCTTGGCGATCGTCGCCGCGTCGAGCTCGCGGTTCTTCTCGGTGAGCGGGTCGATCGACGGCGCGATCAGCACCTGGTCGATCGAGAGCGGACGGGCGAACTGCGGCGCGGAGAAGACCGCGGCCCGGTAGCGCTCCACCCACGGCTGCAGGAACTCCCACGCCGACGGCGCCGGGGCCGAGACGTCGATGTGGCAGCGCCAGAGCCAGCGCGAGCCCCTCGGCGCGCCGGCGACCAGCTCGACCGGCTGCGGATCGTGGATGAACACGATGTCCGGGCCGAGGTCGAGACTGCGGAGGTTCTCGGCGGTGGTCTCGCGCATGACCTCCGCGTCGCGGGCGTCGAAGACGAGCGGCTGGCCGTGCAGCGCGTTGTGGAGCTTCTTGGTCACCGCGAAGAACTCCTCGCCGCCGTGGATGACGTCCCAGCGGGTCTCCACGCCGAGCTCGCGCAGCAGGGGCACGAGCCGCGTGAGGATCTCGGCGACCCCGCCGCCGACCGCGGTCGAGTTGACGTGCTGGACGCGCCGGCCGTGCAGCGCCTTGCCGAGCAGCCGCAGCTCGTCGAGGGTGCCGCGCCCGACGAACGGCTCGTAGTCGTCGAGCCCCACCGTCACCGCGCGCCCCGGCCCGCCGGCCCCGGCGCGACCAGCTCGATCAGCCGCCGGCGCAGGCCCTCCATCGTGAACGTGTACGGATCGAGGCGGCGGATCGCCGCCGCGGCCTCGCGCTCGCCGAGCGCCTGCTCGAGCCAGCGCGAGAAGTCGTTGTCGTCGGCGCCGAGCCGCAGCCGCGCCTCGAAGAGGTGGTAGGCGATGGTCGCCGCGCCGACCGCACGCAGCGCCTCGGCGAACTCCTCGAGCGTGCGGACGCGATAAGCCGTCGGCAGCACGAAGGAAATGCCGTCGCGGAAGTGGAACTCCTCGCCGGGGGGTGCCTCGCGCAGCGAGCGGCTCTGCTCGAGGTAGGCCTCGATCACGGCCACGATCCGGTCGCGCAGCGCCGCGAGCGTCGCGAATCCGACGGTGTCGATCGCCGCGAGCTGCTCGCCGAGCTGGTCCTCCTGGAGCACGTTGGTCACCCAGAAGGCGAAGTCGTTGGGCGGCTCGGGCGAGAGGTGGAGGTGCTGGACGAGGAAGTGGTGCGTGTGGTGGAAGACCACCGACAGCGGCACGGCCCGCAGGTGGCCGACGAGCTGGGGGAGATCCGCCGCCTGCCGGCCGGTGAGCTTGGTAAGGGTGAGGCGCGTCCGGAACTGGAAGGGCGCAGAGGCGACCGAGGGCATGCGGCGTCAGGCGAGGCCCGGCAGCTCGAGGTCGTCGTGCCGCGCCTCCGGAGAAGCATCCGCGCCGTCGGCGAGCGCCGCGAGAAAAGCGGCCGCCCACCAGCGCACGTCGCGGGCGCACACCCTCGCCGCGAGCGCGCCCATGCGCCGGCGCCGCTCGCCGTCGGTCATGGTCACGGCCAGGTCGATCTGGCGGCGGATCGTCTGCGCGTCCCACGGGTTGACGAGCAGGGCCTCGCGCAGCTCGTCGGCGGCGCCCGCGAACTCCGAAAGGACGAGCACACCGTCCCCGCCGGCGTGACAGGCGACGTACTCCTTCGCGACCAGGTTCATGCCGTCGCGCAGCGGAGTGACCAGCGCGACGTCGGCGGCGACATAGTAGGCCGCCAGCTCCTCGTGGTCGAACGCCGTGTAGAGGTAGGCGAGCGGTGCACGCCCCTCGTGCGTGAAGCGACCGACGATGCGGCCGACGGTCTCGTCGATGGTGCGCTTCATGTCGCGGTAGTCGGGCACGCGGAAGCGGGAGGGTACGGTGATCTGGAGGAGGCCCACCCGGCCTCGCCACGAAGGATGCCGCTCGAGGAACGCCTCGAAGCCGAGCAGCCGCTCGATGATGCCCTTGGTGTAGTCGAGGCGATCGACGCCGAGGCAGACGAGGTCCGTCCCCAGGTTGGCGCGCACGCGTGCGGCCTGCTCGCGGATCGCGGGGTCGGCCGCCTGGGCGCGGAAGCGGGCGGCGTCGACGCCCACCGGCAGGACGAGCAGGTGCACGTCGCGGCCCGGCAGCCGCACCCGCAGCGGGTCGTCGAGGATCGGCAGCTCGAGGAACTGCCGGACGCACGCGGCGAAGTTGCGGGCGTCGGCGGCGGTCTGCAGCCCGATGACGTCGGCGCCGAGCAGGCCGGCGAGCAGCTCGGCCCGCCAGCGGCAGATGCCGAAGACCGCCGGCGGCGGGAAGGGGATGTGCCAGAAGATGCCCAGGCGCGCGGGCACCGCGCTCGCCCGCAGCAGGCCCGGGACGAGGCAGAGGTGGAAGTCGTTCACCCACACGAGGTCGCCGCGGCGGACCTCCGCGCGGACCGCGCCGGCGAAGCGCTCGTTGGCGTGCTGATAGGACTCCCAGAAGGCGGGCCTGAAGTGGCAGCGGTCGGGGAAGATGTGACAGAGCGGCCAGAGGACCTGATTGGCGAACCCCGCGTAGTAGTTGTCGATCTCGTGCCGGTCGAGCGGCACGGCGCGGATCGGGAACGAGAGCCCGGTGGCGTCCGGCACGAGCACGTCGGGGGCGGCCTCGCCGGCCCACGCCACCCACGTGCCACCCGGCGCGCGCAGCGCGTCGGTGAGCGCCGTGGCGAGGCCGCCAACGGTGCGCTTCATGCGCCCGCCGCCCCCGTCGGGCTCGACCTCCACCGGTGCGCGATGCGACACCATCACGACACGGCCGGATGCGCCCATCGCTCCCCCAACGTGTCGCACCTCACCGTCGACGTCAATACGGGCCGCCGTATTCACCGACCGAGGGCGCTGCGTGCGGCGCGCGGCGAGCCGGGTCAGTTCCGCTGCGCCGTCGGGCGCACGAGCACGTCGTGGACCTCGACGTGGGCCGGGCGGGTCACGATCCAGACGATCGCGGCGGCGACGTCGTCGGCCGCGAGCGCCTTCAGGCGGCGGTACACCTCGCTCGACCCCGAGAACCCCTCGGCGAACTCCGTCTCGACGTGCCCCGGCGACACGGCCGAGACGCGGATCGGGCTCCGGCGCGCGCGCAGCTCCTGGCGCAGCCCCTCGGTGATCGCCCGCACCGCGAACTTGGTCCCGGCGTAGACCGCCGCGTCCGGGCCGGGTACGCGGTGGGACGCCATCGAGGCGACGTTCACCACGTGGCCGGCCACGCCGCGACGCTCCATGTCGCGGATCGCCTCGCGGGTGGCGATCAGCAGCCCGAGCACGTTCACCTCGAGCATCTCGCGCCAGGGCTCCGTCGGCGCGCTGCTCACCGGCGCGGCCCGGCCGAGCCCCGCGTTGTTGACGAGCACGTCGACGCCGCCGAAGCGCTCGCGCGCGAGCGCGACGAGCCCGACCACGTCCTCCTCGCGCCGCACGTCGGTCCGCCGCGTCGCCACCGCGGCGCCCGCCGCACGCAGCTCGGCGGCGAGCGCGTCGAGCCGCTCGGCGCGCCGCGCGCCGAGCACCAGCGCGGCCCCGGCGCGTGCGAGCGCCCGCGCAGCCGCCGCCCCGATGCCGCTCGACGCGCCCGTCACCACGGCGCAGCGCCCCGCGAGCTCGCCCGCCACGGCGGCGGTTGTAGGCGGCCTTGACCTGACCCGTCAATCGCGGAACTCTCGCGCCCCGGGAGGCGCCATGCCGATCGATCTGTCCTACGTTGGCAAGAAGCTGTCACCGGTGGCCCACGCCTACACGGAGCGCGACGTGATGCTCTACGCGCTCGGCGTCGGCGCCGGTCCCGAGGACCTCCGGTTCGTCTACGAGCGCGACCTGCGCGTGCTGCCGACCTTCGCGGTGATCCCGTCCTTCCCGGCGATGATGAACCTCGGCGGCGCGATGCAGGTGAACCCCGCGATGGTGCTCCACGGGGAGCAGCGCATCGAGCTGCACGCGACCATCCCGACGAGCGGCACCGTGACCACCACACCGACGATCAGGGCGGTCTACGACAAGGGCAAGGGAGCGGTCGTGGTGGTCGAGACCGATACGGTCGACGCGCGGGGCGCGCTGCTCTTCCGCAACACATCGAGCATCTTCGTCCGCGGCGAGGGCGGCTTCGGCGGCGACCGCGGCCCGAGCGGCGCGCGCAACGTCCCGCCCGATCGCGCCCCCGACCAGGTCGTCGCGATGAAGACGCTGCCGCAACAGGCGCTGCTCTATCGCCTCTCGGGCGACATGAACCCGCTGCACGCCGACCCCGACTTCGCCCGCATGGGCGGCTTCGACCGCCCGATCCTCCACGGGCTGTGCACCTTCGGCCACGCCGGGCGCGCGGTGCTGCGCGCATGGTGCGGGAACGACCCGGCGCGGCTCAAGGCGTTCGAGGTGCGCTTCTCGGGCGTGGTCTTCCCCGGGGAGACGATCACCACGAACATGTGGCAGGTGGCGCCGGGGCGCATCGTGCTCACGGCGGTCACCGAGCGGGGCGAGGTCGTGCTCTCCGCCGCGGCGGCGGAGGTGGCGACCTGAGGGGTCTCGTCGCGGCGGCGCTGCTCCTCGCGGGCTGCGCGCCGGTCTCGAGGCCCCCGCCGGCGCCGCCCCCCGCTCCCGCCCCGCCGCTCGGCGAGCAGCCGCTCCCGCCGTCGACCACCGCGGACTTCACGATCGGGGCCGACCTCGAGCAGACGCCGAGCGCGGACGGCCGGGAGCTCTACGTCGAGGGGACCGTGCACAACACCGGCTCGCGCGCGAGCCGCGACCTCGCGGTGTGGGTGGAGGGGCTCGACGCCCACGGCGCGGTGGTGGCGCGCGCCGAGGCCCTGCCGACGCCACAGGCGGTGCCGCCCGGCCGCACGGCGACGTTCGTGGTCGCGCTGCCGAACGACCCCGCGATCCGCTCGTTTCACGTCGAGGCCGTGGGCAGGTAGGCTCCGCGCATGCAACCACCGGCGGGACGCATCGAGATCGGCGACCGAGTCGTGCTGCGCGACGGGCGGCGCGGGCGCGTGGTCGGCGAGCGGCTGACGGCCTCCAATGGCGCGTGGAGCTACACGGTCACCCTCGACGACGGGGGCACGACCGAGGAGCTCGACTACGAGCTCGCGAAGGTCACGGAGGGCGCATGACCTACGAGCAGATCCGCTACGAGACGGCCGACGGCGTTCTCACGTTGACGCTCGACCGGCCCGAGCGGCTCAACGCCTTCACCGCGCGCATGATGCGCGAGCTGATCGACGCCTTCGACCGCGCCGACGCCGACGACGCCGTGCGTGCGGTGATCGTCACCGGCGCCGGCCGGGCCTTCTGCGCGGGAGCCGATCTCGGCGCCGGCGCGCGCACCTTCGACGCCTCCGCGCACGAGACGATCGACGAGCACCGCGACGGCGGCGGGCAGGTGGCCCTGCGCATCTTCGAGTCGACCAAGCCGGTGATCGCGGCGATCAACGGCGCGGCGGTCGGCGTCGGCGTCACCATGACGCTGCCGATGGACGTGCGGATCGCCTCGACGGCGGCGCGCATGGGCTTCGTGTTCACCCGCCGGGGGATCGTCCCCGAGGCATGCTCGAGCTGGTTCTTGCCGCGGGTGGTGGGGATCGGGCGGGCCGCGGAATGGGTCTACACGGGGCGCATCTTCCCGGCCGAGGAGGCGCTGGCCGCCGGGCTCGTCAGCCGCGTCGTCGCCCCCGAGGCGCTGCTCGCCGCGGCGCGCGCGATCGCGCGCGAGATCGCGGAGAACACCTCGGCGGTCTCGGTGGCTCTCGCACGCCAGCTCCTCTGGCGGATGCTCGGCGCCGACCACCCGCTGGAGGCGCACCGCGTCGACTCGAAGGCCATCTACTGGATGGGCCGCTCGGCCGACGCGCGCGAGGGCGTCGCCGCCTTTCTCGAGAAGCGGCCCGCCCGCTTCACCATGCGGCCGAGCACGGACATGCCTCCCTTCTATCCCTGGTGGCGCCGGTCTTGACGGGGGCGAATAAAAGGCGAAATACATGGCCCCATGTCCGCCGCCGCCGTTCTCCTCGATCGGCTCGGCAGGCCGGGGAGCCTGCGCCTCGGGACGGAGCCCGCCGGGGCGGTCCGCCGCCTGCCGGTCGGGCTCGCGGCCCTCGACCGGGCGCTCGGCGGCGGGCTGCCGCGCGGGCGGATGACCGAGCTGGTGGGGCCGCGAAGCACGGGGCGCACGGGGCTCGCCGCGCACGTGGCGGCGAGCGCCACGCGGGCGGGCGAGACGATCGCCTGGGTCGACCCGGCCGACGCGCTCGACCCCGAGGCCCTCGCCGCCGCGGGCGTGCGGCTCGACCGCACGCTCTGGGTCCGGCCCCCTGCCCCGCTCGACGCGTTGCGGGCCGCCGAGGTGCTGCTCGGCGCCGGCGGCTTCGGGCTGGTCGTGCTCGACCTCGACACGCCGCGCGTGCCGCGGGAGCGCGCGTTGCGGCTCGCGCGGGCGGCGGCCGCGACACGCAGCACGCTGCTCGTCGTCGCTCCCGAGCGGGTGGCGGGATCGGGGGCGGCGCTCGCCCTCGAGACGACGGCGCGGCGGGTGCGCTGGAGCGGCGGCCCGGGGCGGCTCGCGTTGCTCGACGGCATCGAGGCGCGGATCACGGTTGCGCTGAGCCGGGTCGGGCCGTCGGGACAGGTGTTCGTCGTGAGGCAGGCCTGTGCGTGAGGAGCGCGTCCGATGCCGCGCATCGCCTGCGTCCTGGTTCCCGATCTCGCCGTCGCCGCCGCCTGCCGCGCGGATCCCGACCTCGCCGACCGGCCGCTGGCCCTCACCGACGGGCGCGGGCCGCACGCCCGGGTCGTCGCCGTCTCGGCCGCGGCCCGGGCCCGCCGCATCCGTCCCGGCCTGACCGCCACGCAGGCGCGCGCCGCGGCCGCCGACGTGGCCGTCCGCCCGCGCGACCTCGCCGGCGAGCGCTCGGCCGCGCTCGCGCTCGCCGACGTGGCGGCCTCGCTCGCGCAGCGGATCGAGGTGGCGGCCGACGGCGCCGTCTTCCTCGACGCCGCGGGCGGCGCCCATCTCGTCGCCGGCGAAGCCGGGCTCGCCACCGCGCTGGTCGCCCGCGCGGCACGCGTCGGGCTCGCCGCGCGCGCGGGCGTGGGCGCGAGCATGACCGTCGCCCGCTTGGCGGCCCTCCACGGCGACGGCGCACAGGTCGTCCCGGCGGGGACGGAGCGCGGCTTCCTGGCGCCGCTCCCGCTCGCCTGCCTCGCGCCGCCCGCCGACGTCACCGCCACGCTCGCGCGCTGGGGCGTCGCGCGTCTCGGCGACCTCGCGCGCCTCCCGGGCGCCGAGGTCGCCACCCGGCTCGGCCGCGCCGGCGCCGCGCTCGTCGCCGCCGCCCGCGGCGAGGACGAGCGCCCGCTCGCTCCCCGGCCGGCGGACGGCACGGTCGAGGAGACGACGACGCTCGAGCACCCGATCGACGCGCTCGAGCCGCTGCTCTTCGTGCTGCGCGGGCTGATCGAGCGGGCCGTCGCCCGGCTCGCGCTCACCGGCGCCGGCTGCGCGCGCGTCGATCTCGTGCTCGGCTTGGGCGACCGCAGCCGCGACGCGCGCGGGATCGCGCTCGCCGCCTCGACGCGCGACGGGAAGACGCTCCTCGCCTGTCTCCGCGTCGCGATCGAGGCGCAGCCGCCGCGGGCGGCGGTCGAGCACGTGCGGCTCGTCGTGGTGCCCGCCACGGTGCGGCCCGTCCAGCTCGGGCTCTTCGTTCCTCCGGGCCCCGCGCCGGAGCGGCTCGCCACCACGCTCGCCCGGCTCTCCGCGCTCTGCGGCGCGGACCGCGTCGGCGCGCCCGCCCCGGTCGACACGCACCGTCCCGGCGCGGCGGCCGTCGTGCCCTTCGCGCCCGCCCCGGCGGACGCGCCGGGGTCGCCCGCCGCCGCAGCGACCTGCTGCCGCCTCGTGGTGCGCGCGCTGCGCCCGCCGCGCGCGATCGAGGTGTTCGCCGAGCGCGACGCGCCCGCCTTCGTGCGCGGCGACGGGCTCGGCGGGCGGGTCGTGGGCGCCGCGGGGCCATGGCGGATCGCCGCACAGTGGTGGAGCGCGGCGCCGCTCGCGCGCGACTACTGGGACCTGGAGCTCACCGACGGCGGCATCTACCGCTGCTACCGGGAATGCGACTCGGCGCGCTGGTTCGTCGATGGGGTCTACGACTGACTACGTCGAGCTGCGCTGCCGCAGCGCCTTCAGCTTCCTCACCGGTGCCTCGCTGCCCGAGGACCTGGCCGACCGCGCCGCGGCGCTCGGCTACGACGCGCTCGCGCTCGCCGACCGCGGCGGCGTCTACGGCGCGCCGCGCTTCTTCCAGGCGGCGCGCCGCGCGGGCATGCGCGCGCTCGTCGGCGCCGAGGTCCCGCTCGCGGCCGGCGGCACCATCCTCCTCCTGGTCGAGGACCGCCACGGCTACCGCCGCCTCTGCCGGCTGCTCACCGACGCCGCGATGGGACGGCCGAAGGGCGCGGGCGTGGTCGACTGGGCGCAGCTCGAAGAGCACGCGGGCGGCCTCTTCTGCCTCGCCGGCGGCACGGACGGCCCGCTCGCCGGCCCCGACGCGGCGGCGATCCTCGACCGGCTGCGCGCGCTCTTCCCGGCCCGCCTCGCCGTCGACGTCCACCGCCACCGCGAGCGCGCCGAGGAGCGCGCCATGCGCCGGCTCGCCGACCTGGCCGAGGCCCACGGCGTGCCGGTGGTCGCCACCAACGACGTCCGCCACGCCACGCCCGGCGCGCGCCCGCTCCTCGACGTGCTCACCGCCATCCGGCTGGGCACGACGCTCGACGCCGCCGGCCGCCGGCTGCTCGCCAACGCCGAGCGGCACTTGAAGGCGCCCGCGGAGATGGCGGCGCTCTTCGGCGACCGGCCCGCGTGGATCCGCGCGAGCCGGCGGATCGCCGAGCGCTGCGCGTTCACGCTCGCCGACTTGGGCTACCGCTTCCCCGAGCCCGCGCTGCCGCCGGGCGAGACGCCGATCGGCCGGCTGCGCGCCCTCACGGAGGCGGGCGCGCGCGAGCGCTGGCGGCCGCCGGGCCCGCGCGTCCGCCGCCAGCTCGCGCACGAGCTCGGCGTCATCGAGCGGCTCGGCCTCGCGGGCTACTTCCTCATCGTGTGGGACATCGTCCGCTTCTGCCGAGAGCGCGGCATCCTCGTGCAGGGCCGCGGCTCGGCCGCCAACAGCGCGGTCTGCTACGCGCTCGGCATCACCGCCGTCGACGCGGTCTCGATGGACCTCCTCTTCGAGCGCTTCCTCTCCGAGGAGCGCGGGGAGTGGCCGGACATCGACCTCGACCTCCCGAGCGGGGAGCGCCGCGAAGACGTCATCCAGTACGTCTACCGCCGCTACGGCGAGCGCGGAGCCGCCATGACGGCCGCGGTCGTCACCTACCGCACGCGCAGCGCCGTGCGCGAGGTCGGCAAGGCGCTCGGCCTCGCGGCGGAGCAGGTCGACCGGCTCACGAGGCTGCTGCGCGCGCACGGCTGGCACGACGCGCACGACGAGCTCGCGGCGCAGCTCCGCCACGGCGGCGTCGACCCGGCGGCGCCGCGCATCGCGCTGCTGGTCGACCTCGTGCGCCGCATCCAAGGGCTGCCGCGACACCTGGGCCAGCACACCGGCGGCCTCGTGATCGCCGCCGGCCGCCTCGACGAGGTCGTCCCGCTCGAGCCCGCCGCGATGCCCGGCCGCCACGTCGTCCAGTGGGACAAGGACGACTGTGCCGACTTGGGCCTCATCAAGGTCGACCTCCTCGGCCTCGGCATGCTGGCGGCGCTCGAGGAGGCGCTCCCGCTGGTGCGGGCGCACGAGGGGGTCGACCTCGACCTCGCGCATCTCCCCCCGGACGACCCCAGGGTCTACGCGATGCTCCAACAGGCCGACACGATCGGCGTCTTCCAGGTCGAGAGCCGCGCGCAGATGGCGACGCTGCCACGGCTCAAGCCGGCGCGCTTCTACGATCTCGTCGTCGAGGTGGCGATCATCCGCCCCGGGCCGATCGTGGGGCAGATGGTCCATCCCTACCTCCGGCGCCGCGCCGGGCTCGCGCCGGTCACCTACGCGCACCCCGCGCTCGAGCCGATCCTCGCCCGCACGCTCGGCGTCCCGCTCTTCCAGGAGCAGCTCCTGCGGATCGCGATGGCGGTCGCCGGCTTCAGCGGCGGCGAGGCCGAGGAGCTGCGCCGCGCGATGGGCTTCAAGCGCTCGGTCGAGCGCATGGCGGCGATCGAGGCGCGGCTGCGCGCCGGTATGGCCGCGCGCGGCATCACCGGCGCCGTGCAGGACGACATCGTGCGCAGCATCACGTCGTTCGCGCTCTACGGCTTCCCCGAGTCGCACGCGGCGAGCTTCGCGCTGATCGCCTATGCCTCGGCGTACCTGAAGGCGCACCATCCGGCGGCCTTCGTCTGCGCGCTGCTCAACTGCTGGCCGATGGGGTTCTACCACCCCGCGACGCTGGTGAAGGACGCCGAGCGCCACGGCGTGGTCTTCCGGCCGATCGACGCCGGCCGCTCGCGGTGGAAGTGCACGCTCGAGGCGGGCGAGAGCGGGCTCGCGGTCCGCCTCGGCCTGCGCTACGTGCGCGGGCTGCGGCGGGAGGCGGCGGAGCGGCTCGTCGCCCGGCGCCCCTTCGCGAGCGTCGCCGAGGCGGCGCAGGCGGGCGAGCTCGCCCGCGACGAGGTCGAGGCGCTGGCGTACGCGGGCGCGTTCGCCGGCCTGGGGCTCGCGCGCCGCGCGGCGCTCTGGCAGGCGGCCGCCGCCGAGCGGGATCCGGCGTCGCTGCTCGCCCACGTGCGCCCCGAGGCGGCGGCGCCGCTCGCGCCGATGACCCCGCTCGAGGAGACCGCCGCCGACTACGCGGCGACGCAGCTCACCACGGGCCCGCACGTGATGGCGCACCTGCGCTCGCGGCTCGCCGCCGCCGGCGTGTGCGCGACGCGCGACTTGGCCCGGGTCCCGCACGGCGGGCAGGTCCGCGTCGCCGGCCACGTGATCGTCCGCCAGCGGCCGGGGACGGCGAAGGGCATGTGCTTCCTCACGCTCGAGGACGAGACCGGGACGGCGAACGCGTTCCTCACCCCGCCGCTCTACGAGCGCTGGCGCGTGCTCCTCAACACGGCCCCGCTCATCGAGGTGGCGGGTCGCCTCGAGCGCCGCGACGGCGTGACGCACGTGCGGGCCGAGCGGCTGCGACGGCTCGAGGCGGCCGGCGCGCCGCCCGGCGAGCACGACTACCGGTGAGCGGCGTGTCTAGCGCAGGCTCCGGCGCGCCGCGGGGATCTGCGCGAGCGCGTCGCTCGCGAGCGACACGAACTCGCCCGCGAGCCCCGAGTCGATGCGCCCATGCTTGCCCGCGCGCTTGACCGCGCGCAGGAAGGTCGTGAGCGTGGCCCCGGTCCGGTTGAGGTTGCGCCGAGCGAGTCGCTTCGACGGTGCGGTCTCGACGGCGCTCACCTCGAGCTGCGCCTGGGAGACGAGCTTCCTCACCTTGAGCACCAGCGGCCCCCGGAAGGCGCCGATGTTGGGGGCGAGCAGCGCGGCGATCCGCGCGACTCGGCAGTCGACCGCCCCGATGCCTTCCTGGGCGGCGTGGACACACTCGCCGGTACCGGCCTCGCACGTGTCCACCGTGCACAGGTCGCCGTCGTCGCAGGCCGTCGGCCCCGCGGTCCGGCAGTCCGCGCCGCCCCCGCCGCCACCCCCACCGCCACCGCCACCCGGCGGCGGCGTCACGCACATGCCCGTGGCGCTGCACGTCTCGCCCTCTGGGCAGTCGGCGTCCTGCGCGCACGTGCCCGGCGGCAGCGGCGCGCCGTAGACGTAGACGTAGCCCGAGTCCGCGAGCTGGCCCACGGCGCGGTCGGGCGCCGCCAACGCGAGGAAGCCGCCGAGGGCCGCCACCGCCTGCCCGAAGTGATCATTCTTGCCCGCCGGAGCCGGGTCGACGATGGTCTCGACGCTGCCATCGGCGGCCACGAAGTAGACGACCCCGGCGCCGTTCTTCTGCGCCACCGTGGTCTTGGGTGCGCCGACGAGCGCGTCGGCTCCCCGGCCGGCCACCGCGGCGCCGCAGTTGTCGGTGGTGTGCGCCAGCCCGCTGCACAGGTCCCGGATCGACGTGCCGTCGGGCCGGAACAACCACGCGACGCCGCGGCCCGTGCTGTCCTGCGGCGCCCCGACGAGCACGTTGCCGCCGACGCCGGCCACGGCCGCGCCGAAGAGCGAGCCCGTGCTCGCATCGGGGTTGGCGAACGGCACCGGCGGGTCCCCGCTGCCCGGGGTGAAGAGATAGGCGGCGCCCGCCTTGTTGCCTCCCACGGGCCCGGGCGCGCCGACGAGCAGGTTGCTGCCGACCGCGGCCAGCGCCGTGCCGAACTCGTCGTTGGCGGCCGGGCTGGGCTCGGTGAGCACCTGCGGCGCCGCGCTGCTCGTGAGGTCGAACAGGTACACGGCGCCACCGGTCACGGTGCCGACCTGATCGTCGGGGGCGCCCACCGCCAGCAGCGACGGCCCGACGGCGGCGAGCGCCGTGCCGAAGTGGGCGTTCTGATTCTGCACCGGCGCCCGGAGGGTGCGGACGAGGGCGCCGCTCGTCGCGTCGAACAGCAGGACCGCGCCGTAGTGCACGGTGGTGCTGCTCGACGTCCCGTTGTCGCCCGGCACGCCGACGGCGACCGTGCTCGAGCCGATCACCGCGACCGCGGCGCCCATCCGATCATCCCGCACCGGCAGCGCCTTCTTGAGGCGCTGGAGCTGCTGGCCGCTGCGCACGTCGAAGACGAGCGCGACCCCCGAGCGGGTGGCGACCGAATCCTCGAGCGGGGCGCCGACGACGACGAGCCCGCCGCCGACGGCGACCGACGTCCCGAACTCGTCGCCGGCGATTCCGGTCGTGTTGGGGTCGGGGAGCGCCTGGAGGAGGGTCGTAACCGTGCCCCCGGGGGTGGCGCGACCCAGGAGCACGAGGGCCGCGAGCCCGGTAGAGGCGGCGACGAGGACGGCAGGGAATCTGCGCATGGGGGGTCCGAGAACGCAACTCCGATGCCAGCCTGATGACGCTTTGCCGAGGCGGCTACGATGCAGGTAGTCTTGCATGGCTGAAAAGGTCGTGCAGCGGCGCATGCCTCTTTGACGCCATCGCCCGCCGCCCCCAAGGGGGCCCGCATCGCTGCAGGATCGGGCAGGCGCGCGAGCAAGAGAACCGCTCGGAGGCGTTGCCTCTCCCCGAAGCGGGGCGCTAGAAGGCCTGAGGGGAGGATCCGCCATGGCCTTCATGACCGAGCAGCCGCTCACGCCGCGAGAGTTCCTGGAGGAGTGCGTGGCCTTCAAGCGCGAGCGGCTGATCGGCGGGCGGTTTCTCGCCGCGCTGGTTCAGGGCCAGGTGAGCCCCGCGCAGCTCCGTCTGTGGGCAAAGGACATGTACCACTTCGTCCAGCCGGGCATCCCGGCGCTGACGGCGTGGCTCGCGCACGCGCCGACCGCCGTCGAGCGCGAGAGCGCGCGCCTGATCGCACGCAATCTGGCGGGAGAGCTCGGCTACCTGCGCGAGCCGGACCACCGGGACCTGTACCTCAAGCTGCTCGGCGAGGGCTTCGGCATCACCGAGGCCGAGGCCAAAGAGCACCTGCCGCTCGCGGGGACCGTCGGCGCTACGACGGCCCTGTGCGCCTTCTGCCGCTCCTCGTTCGCCGAGGGCCTCGGCTCGTTCGGCTTGGCGCTCGAGATGCAGGTGCCCGGGCGGCCGAACGGCGCCGAGGTGCTCTATCACGCGCTCCGTCGCCTCGGGCTTTCCGAGGAGGCCCTCGAGTTCTATCGCATCCATGTCGAGGCGGAGGAGGAGCACGGCGACAACGCCGAGCGCGCGGTGGCGCCGTTCGTCCAGACCCGCGAGCAGCAGGCCCTCGTCCGCCACGCCTTCCGCTGGACGGTGATCGCGCTCAACGGGATGCAGCAGGGCTTCGACGCGTACCTGGCCGGCTAGCCGGGCAGGGGGTGCGGGTCGTCGCCGTCGGCGCGGGCCGCGGCGCAGCGCTCGAGCGCCGCAACGAGGTCCTCGGTGCGCACCGGTTTCGGGACGTAGTCGTCCATCCCGGCCCCGAGGCACGCCTCGCGATCCCCCTGCATGGCGTTGGCGGTCATCCCGACGACGCGCGGTCCGGCCGGGCGCGGATATCGTTCGCGGATCGCGCGGGTGGCGGCCAGGCCGTCCATCTCGGGCATCTGCACGTCCATCAGGACGACGTCGTACGACTGGCGCGCGAGCGCGTCGAGCACCTCCACGCCGTTGGCGGCGACGTCGGCGCGGTAGCCCATGCGCTCGAGGAGGCGAAGGGCGACCTTCTGGTTGACGGCGTTGTCCTCCGCGAGAAGGATGCGCAGGGGCAGCCGCGCGGCCAGGCCGGCGGGGACGGCGGGCCCCCGGGAAGGCACCGCCCGCCGCGCGCCTCCCCCGGCCACGGCCCTCGCGAGCGCGTCGAGCAGGTGCGCGGGCTTCACCGGCTTGGTGAGGATCGCGGCGAACACCTCACCGAGCACGACGCCGTGCTCGCCGGCGATCGCCTTCAGCTCCGAGCGACCGATCGAGCTCAGCACGACGATCGCCGGCGCGGGCGCTTCGTGCCGCCGCCGCAGCTCGAGCGCGAGCCCCAGGCCGTCCATCTCGGGCATGAGCACGTCGACGACGGCGACGTCGAAGCGCTCGCCGCGCCCGACGAGCTCGAGCGCCTCGGCCGCCGACCCCGCGACCGAGAACTCGAGGCCCCAGGAGAGGGCTTGGAGGGCGAGGATGCGGCGGTTCGTCTCGTTGTCGTCGACGATGAGGGCGCGCTTCCCGCGCAGCCGGGCCGCCTCGCCCGGCGGCGGCGCGCCGGCGTCCGCCGCCTCCACCGCGGGGATCGCGAAGTGGAAGGTCGAGCCGACTCCCATGGCGCTCTCCACCCACATCCGGCCGCCCATCAGCTCGGTGAGCCGCTTCGAGATCGCGAGCCCGAGGCCGCTGCCCCCGTGCTTGCGCGTCGTCGACGCATCGACCTGGCTGAAGGAGCGGAACAGCCGATCCATGCGGTCGGCGGGGATGCCGATGCCGGTGTCGCGCACGGCGAAGTGCAGCTCGTGGCGGCCGTCGGGCCCCCGCGTCGCCGCGACCCCCACGACCACTTCGCCCGCAGGCGTGAACTTGACGGCGTTGCCGACCAGATTGACCAGGACCTGCCGCAGCCGGGTGACGTCGCCGAGGACCACCGCCGGCACGTCCTCGGCGCAGAAGTACGCGAGCTCGAGCCCCTGCTCCTTCGCCCGGGAGGCGAGCAGGTCGAGCGCCTCCTCGATGCAGGTGCGCACCTCGAAGGGCTGCTGCTCGAGCTCCATCCGGCCCGACTCGATCTTCGAGAAGTCGAGGATGTCGTTGATGATCGACAGCAGCCCATCGCCGCTCACCCGGATGGTCTCGACGAAGTCACGCTGCTCGGCGGTCAGCGGCGTGTCGAGAAGAAGGCCGGTCATCCCGATCACCGCGTTCATCGGCGTGCGGATCTCGTGGCTCATGTTGGCGAGGAACTCGCTCTTGGCGCGCGCGGCCCGCTCGGCCTGATCGCGGGCGTCGGTGAGCTTCTGGTTGGCGGCGAGCAGGTCGCGCTCCGCCCGCTGCCCCGCCGAGAGGAAGGCGCCGACGAGCGCGAGGAGCGCTGCGCCCAGCAGGAGCTGAACGATCGTGGCGTAGGCCACCGTGAAGCCCGGGGGCACGATCGAGGGGACCGCGACACCGCTCGCCGCCAGCGCGGCGAACAGGACCGTCTGCGCCAATCCCACCGCCGTGTAGAGCGCGACGCCGCGGACGCCGAGGGTCAGGCCCGCGGTCACCGCGGGGACGAAGACCCAACCTTGGCCCGGAGCGTGGATCCCGCCGGTGAGGCTCTGGATGAACAGCAGCACGACGACGAAGGCCAGCATGTTGCAGTGCGACGCCCGCGCGAGGCTCCCGCCCCGGCGCACGTGCACGATCCCGAGCACGCTGACCGGGATCGCGAGCACGACGGCGAGGGCGACCGCGCGCAGCCCGAGGCTCAGGTAGAAGGCGGCGGTGAGCGGCGAGGCCAGCAGCAGGGCGAGCGTGCAGCCGTTGAGGGTCCGCACGCGCCGCATGAGGACCGGATCGCCCGCCCGCGGATCGTCGGGGCCGATGCCCCCGTCGAGCAAATCGCGGATCAAGTCGCCGACGGAGGCCATGGAACCGACGGAATATCGGCAGGTCGGCCGCTCGACGTGAATGGGCCGGCCGCGGTCACTTGAAGAGCGAGAGCTGGCGGCGCGCCCCGATGATCCCGTCGAAATCGGGGCCGCCGAGGAAGCGGAGCACCGCGTCGGCGATCGGCTTGAGCTGGTGCTCGACGTAGTGGTCGTAGTCGGGCGGCGCCGTGGTGGCGTCCGCCGGCTCCGGCCCCGCGCGCGTGACCACGTAGGAGACGAGCCGCCCCGCCTCCGTGCCCTGCCTGCGCGCCGCCTTGACGTGCGGCGGCGTGGTGCGGGTGTACGCCGCGAGCGGCTTGCGCAGCGCCTTGCGGTAGACGAGCGCGTCGTCGTGGCGGCCGGCGCGCAGCCCGGCGACGAAGCCACGCACGAAGTCGGCCACCGGCCGGTCGTGGAGCACGAGGTCGAGCAGCGCACGCTGGAAGCGCCGCGCCACGGCGCTCCAGTCGCGCCGCACCGCCTCGAGCCCCACGATCTCGACGCGCTCGCCGCCGTCCTCGACCACCAGGCCGGCGTACCGCTTCTTGCTCCCCGCCGTGCCGCCGCGCACCTCGGGCATGAAGAAGCGCGCGTACACCTTCTCGAACTCGAGCTCGAGCCGGCTCGTGCAGCCGAACTCCGCCTCGAGGGCCGCGCCCACCGCACCGCCGATCGCGTCGCAGAGCTCGTGCCCGCGCGCCGCCGCCCGCGCCGGGTCGGCCTCGCCCGGGTCGACGAACAGCGAGTCCGTGTCGCCGTAGATGACGCGACAGCCGTGAGCGGCGGCCGCCGCGGCGGCGAGGCGGATCACGTGCTGCCCCGCGGTGGTGATCGCGTTCGCCACGGCGGGCGCGAACAGCCGCGAGGCCGGCGAGCCGAGCACGCCGAAGAGCGAGTTCATGAGAATCTTGATCGCCTGCGCGCCCACCGTGTCGCCCGCCGCGCGGGCACGCGCGCGCTCGTCCCACAGGCGCGCGACCAGCGCGGGCAGGATGCCCTCCTCGTCGGTGCGGAAGACGGCGCCGCCCGGCGTGCGCACGTGCGCGGCAGGCCACGGCGGCGCGGGCACGAACACGAGGGGATCGATGTTGAAGGTACGGATCAGGCTCGGGTAGAGGCTCTTGAAGTCGAAGACGAGGATGTTGCGGTAGAGCCCCGGGCGCGAGTCGAGCACGAGCCCCCCGGCGATTGCGCCCGCCGCGTCGGCCCCGTTCTGCACCGACGGCGCCACCCGGCCGCGGGCGCGCAGCGCGCGCAGGTAGAGCGAGTCGACCGACGCGATCTGCGCGCTCACCCGGTCGAGCTGCATCCCCGTGAGCAGGCTCCGCCGCACCGTCAGCTCGACGAGGCCGGTGCGCGCGAGGATGGCGAGCACGAGCCGGGCGTCCTCGAGGTTGTAGGCCGCGAGCGCCGCAGGATCGTCCCGGTACGCCGCCTCGATCGCCGCGCCGCGGTGGCCGGGGCCAAGGAGCTTGCCGCGTCCGACGAGGGTCCGCGCGGCGGTCTCCAGCGTGTAGTCCTCGAGGCGGTAGAAGGACGAGCGCAGCAGCGCGAGCCCGTCGAGCACGACCCGCCCCGCCACGACCGCCCGCGCCTCGCGCGTGAATCCCGGGTCGCGCTGGAGCTCGAGCTCGTCGTCCCCGCGCCCGAGTGCCAGCCGCAGGCCCGCCCGCCGCGCGCAGCGGAGCAGTACCGCCAGGTCGAAGTCGCAGACGTTCCATCCGGTGAGGACGTCCGGATCGGCGGCGCGTACGTGGGCGAGGAAGCGCTCGATCAGGGTGCGCTCGTCGGGCACCACCTCGGCGCCGGCGACCGGGGCTCGGCCGACGACGAAGACGCGCTCGCCACCGGCGCCCGCGACCGCGAGCGAGTAGAGGGCACCCGTGTCGAGGCTGGTCTCGATGTCGAGCGCGAGCACGCGCAGGTTCGGCGTGAAGACCGCCGGGTCGAGGGCGGGGTTGTGGTAGACGCGGCCGACCCCGGGCCGGCGCTCGAAGCGCCCCTCCACCGCGAACGCGCCCGAGATGCCGCGGTCGATCAGCCACCGGTACGCGAAGCGCAGATCGGCTTCGTAGGTGGGCACGCCGGCGGCGGCGAGCCGCGCGCGCAGCGGCGGGACGTCGCGCGGCAGGGCCACCTCGACTCGCAGCACCGGCTCGCCGGCGAAGGTGCGCAGGTCCGTCGCGACCACCCGGGCGTCCGCCAGGTGGGCTGCGTCGGCGGCGCGTACGAAGAAGTACGGCGCGAGCCGATCGTCGACGACCAGCACCGGCTCGCCGCCCTCGAGGACGCCGTAGAGATGCACCTCGGGCCGGCCTGCCGCGACGCGGTAGGTCGGCGTGAGCACGAAGCCGCGCGCGGCCACGGGCCCACTATCCCCCCGCGGGCCTGCCGGCACCAGATCTGCTACACGGTCGATCGTGGGGAGCCCGCTCGCGCTGTCGTTGGTCGAGGCCGGCGAGCTGCTGCGCCGGCGCGCGCTCTCGCCGGTCGAGCTGCTCGAGGCGGTGCTCGCGCGCATCGACGCGCTCAACCCGACCGTCAACGCGTTCACGACGCTGGCGGGGGCGGCGCTCGCGGACGCGCGCGCCGCCGAGCGCGATCTCGCCCGCGGCCTCTACCGCGGCCCGCTCCACGGCATCCCCGTCGGGGTGAAGGACCTGATCGACACGGCCGGCCTGCGCACGACCTACGGCTCGGGCATGTTCGCGGATCACGTGCCCGAGCGCGACGGCGCGGTGCCCGCGCGGCTGCGGGCCGCGGGCGCGGTGATCACGGGCAAGACCGCGACCCACGAGCTCGGCAAGGGCATCACCACCAACAATTTCTTCTTCGGTCCGACGCGCAACCCGTGGCACCTCGACCACGTGCCGGGCGGCTCGAGCGGGGGCGCCGGCGCGGCCGTGGCGGCGGGCATGGGACCGCTCCAGATCGGCACCGACGGCGGGGGGTCGATCCGCATCCCGGCGGCGTTCTGCGGCGTGGTCGGCTTCAAGCCGACGCTCGGGCTCATCAGCAACCGCGGCCAGTTCGGCAACGGCAATTCCTCCTACTCGACGCCCGGACCGCTCGCGCGCAGCGTGCGCGACGCCGCGGTGGCGGCGCAGGCGCTCGCCGGCTGGGATCCCGAGTACGTCTACTCGCGACCGGAGCCCGTGCCGGACCTCGTGAGCGGCCTCGAGGCCGGCGTGGCGGGCCTCCGCGTCGGCGTGAGCCTCGACTTCCTCGATCCTGCACCCGAGCCCGCCGTGCGGGGCGCGTTCGAGACCACCGTCGAGCGGCTCACTGCCCTCGGCGCGGAGATCGTCGAGGTCGCGATGCCGAACCACGACCTCGTGCTGCCCGGCATCGGGACGCTCTTCGGCATCGAGGGCGAGGTGCTGCTCGAGGCGCTGCTCGGCGAGCGGCCGCGGCTGTTCAGCCCCGCGGTGACGCGCGCGCAGGCTCGGGGCATCGCCACCGATCCGGCGGTCTGGGTGCGCGCGCAGCAGGACCGGCAACGCGTCCGCCGCGACTACGCGGCGGCCTTCGCCAGGGTCGAGGCGCTGGTGCTCCCCACGACTCCCGTCCCGGCCCCGCGCATCGACGCGGACGAGGGGCCCGCCGTGCGCGCATGCGTCCCCTACACGGGGGCCGCGAATCTCGCCGGCCTGCCCGCGGTCGCGCTTCCCGCCGGCTTCGCGGCCGGCCTGCCCGTCGGCATCCAGATCGTCGCCCCCGCGGCCGCGGACGCGCTCGCGCTGCGCATCGCCTACGCGCTCGAGCAGGCCGCGCCCGAGCACCGCGTGGTGACGCCGCCGCTGCGCTGAGCACGGCGAGGGCGCCCTGTCCCGCCGATCACAGTGCCCGCGCGCGCGCGATCCGCTCGAGGTGCCGCGCGTACGGGCCGAGCAGCGCCTCGCCCGCCCGGGCGCGGTTCGAGTAGAGGTGCAGCGGGTATTCGGTGACGAAGCCCGTCCCGCCGTGGAGCTGGTGGGCGGTGAGCGTCGCGGCGGTGAAGCGGCGCGCGGTCCACGCGAGCGCGATCGCGACCTCGCGCTCCGCGGGCAGCCCGTGGGCGAGCCGCCACGCCGCCTGGCGCACGAGCGCGCGGCTCGCCTCCAGTGCGGTGGCCATGTCGGCGCACTGATGCTGCACGGCCTGGAAGGCGCCGATCGGCCGGCCGAACTGCACGCGCCCCTTCACGTACTCGACGGTGAGGTCGACGACGCGCGCGAAGCCGCCGACCAGCTCGGCGGCGAGGAGCACGCTCTCGCGCGCGAGCGCCGCGTCGAGCAGGCGGACGGCCTCCGCGCCCTCGGCGAGGATCGCCGCCGGGGCGGCCGCCTCGAAGCGCACGCGGGCGAGCGGCTCTCCGGTCCACCCGGGCACCGGCTCGACGGCGACCTCCGCGGAGCGCGGCACGAGCGCGAGCGCGAGGCCCGTCTCCGCGCGGGCCGCGACCACGAGCAGGTCGGCCTCGGCGCCGGCGACCACGAAGCGCTTCTCCCCGCGCAGCCGTCCGCCGGCGAGCGCGGCCGTGAGCCGGGCGGGATCGTCACCGGCGTCCGGCTCGACCGCGGCGAGGGTCGCCACGCGCGCGCCGCGCGCGAGCGCCGGCAGCTCCTCCGCGCTCCCGGCCGCGGCCAGCACGAGGCCCGCGCCGACCGTCGCGCGGAGCCGTGCCGGCGCGAGCGCCCGGCCGCACTCCTCGAAAAGGAGCGCCAGATCGACGAGGTCGGCCCCGAGCCCCCCGTGCGCCCGCGGGAGCCCGTAGCCCGGCCAGCCGGCGGCGGCGAGGACGCGCCACAGCTCCGGCGGGCAGGCGCCGCCCGCCGCCCGCTGCGCCCGCACCGCGTCGGCGGGCAGGTGGCGTGCGAGGAGCGCGCGCGCCTGCTCCTGCACCAGCCGTTGCTCGTCGCTGAGCGCGAAGTCCACGGCTTCAGCCCCGCGGCAGCCCGAGCCCGTGCTGGGCGATGATCGTGCGCTGCACCTCGTTCGTGCCCCCGCCGAACCGCCACACGGGCGAGGCGCGATACATGCGCTGGAGGCGGCCACCGAGCGGGGCCCACGGCCCCTCCCCGACCAGCCCGTGGAGCCCGAGCAGCCGCAGCCCCACGTCGCACACCTTCTGGCGCGCCTCGCTGCTCGCGACCTTCACCATCGACGCCTCGCGCAAGGGCACGCGCCCCTGGTCCACCGTCCACGCGTTGAGCCAGCCGAGCATGCGCGCGGCCTCGACCTCGACGTCGAGCCCGGCGAGCGCCAAGCGGACGGCCGGGTCGGCGGCGAGCGGCCGGCCGCCGACCACGGTCGTGCGGCAGCACGCGATCAGGTCGTCGAGCAGCCGGCGCGGGCCGCCGACCGAGCCCATCGCGACCCGCTCGAAGTCGAGCGCCATCGTCATGTACTCCCAGCCGCGCCCGCGCTCGCCGACGAGGTTCGCGCGCGGCACCCGCACGCCGTCGAAGAAGACCTGGTAGGTGGGAAAGCCGCCCCACGTGTCCATCGACTGGATCGTGATGCCCGGGGCGTCGAGCGGCACGATGAAGAGCGAGATGCCGCGGTGGCGCGGCGCCGCGGGCTCCGTGCGGCAGGCGAGCCACTCGTGGGTCGCGTGCGCGGCGCCGGTGTTCCAGATCTTCTGGCCGTCGATCACCCAGCCCTCGCCGTCCTCGACCGCGCGGGTCTGGAGGCTCGCCAGGTCGGTGCCGGCCTGCGGCTCCGAATAGCCGATCGCGAAGTCGACCTCGCCGCGGAGGATGCGCGGGATCCACTCGCGCTTGAGCGCCTCGGAGCCGACCCGCAGGATCGTCGGCGCCACCGAGGTGACCGTGAGATGCAGGGAGGGCGCGAACGCGTACTCGAGCTCCTCGATGAAGACGTACTGGTCACACGCCGAGCGGCCGAGGCCGCCCAGCTCCTTCGGCCACGCCACGCCCCACCACCCCTGGGCCCCGAGCGTGCGAATGAACTCCCGCGCGCGCGGGCCGCGGCCCTCGCTGCCCGCCTGGGCCAGCTCGGCCTCCACCTCGGGCGTGAGATGCGTGCGTAGAAAGGCGCGCACCTCCTCCCGCCAGGCCTGCTGCGCGGGCGTCAGCTCGAAGCGCATGGGACCGCGACTCTAGCGAAGGCAAGGGACATGGTGCCAGCCCGGCGCGCGTCACCCGGGCGCGGCGCTTCGCCGCGTCGCGGCACTTTTTCGACGCGCGCCGCGGATGTATCCGGCCGCGCGGCGCGCGGCCCCGGCGGCATGACGCTTGCTGTGCATGGGCCCGGATGGCCGATCCCGCCCTCGCCTTGCGCGTGGCGAGCCAGCGCCCCGCGTGGGACTCCGCGCCCAGCTCGCCCGCGCTCGAGCGCTTCTATCGCGAGCTGATGGCGGTGGACGAGCTACCGTCGTCGCCCGAGGTCGCCCAGAAGATGCTGGTGACGATCAACCGCGAGACGGCGAGCACGCGGGACCTCGCCGCGCTGATCGGCCGCGACCAATCGCTCGCCGCCCGCCTGCTGCGGCTTGCCAACAGCTCCTTCTTCGCCACCCGGGCGCGCGTCGAGAGCATTCAGCAGGCGGTGACGCTCCTCGGCTTCGCACGGGTGCGCGACATCGTTCTCGGCCTCTCCGTGTGGGGCGCGCTCGACCGCAAGAGCACCTCGGGCCGGCGCTACCGCAAGATCCTGTGGCGCCACGCCGCGACGGTCGCCGGGGCCGCCAAGACGCTCGCCGACTTGGCCGGCCTCGACGGCGGGCAAGCGTTCACGGCGGGCGTGCTGCACGACGTCGGCAAGCTGGTGCTCGGGCTGCGCCTCGGCGAGAGCTACTGGTCGATGCTCGACGAGGCCGCCGAGCGCCAGGCGACCACCGCCGCGGTCGAGCTCGAGGCCTTCGGCTGCCACCACGCGACGGTCGGCGGCTGGCTCCTCCAGCTCTGGCGGCTCCCCCCCACGCTCGTCGACCCCGTCGCCCACCACCACGAGGCCCTCGCCGCGGAGTTCGGCCTCGACCTCTCCAACGTGATCGGGATGGCCGACCGCCTCGTGAGCGCCACCGATCCCGAGACGGGGGCCGCGCACGCCGAGGCCCTGGAAGAGGTCCACGCGTTCGCGCCCGGTTTCCTCGCCAAGGAGCACTGGGCCGAGCTGTACGGCGGGTTGCGCAACGACCCCGCCCTCGCGCTCTTCGACGCCTAATCTCCTAAAGGCGTCACCTGATGGTGAGGGGTGAGCCATCTTCCTCGCCGGAACGCGGCGTTTCAGGCCCGCGTTGCGGTGGGCCGGGCCGTGAAGCCGGAAGCGCTCGGCGCACGCGCCGGTGCCCGCGTCTTCCAGCTCGGCCGCGAGCCCGACGCCCCGTGGGTCACCTCCCGCGGCCCGTGCCAGGCGCACCTCGAGGGCTTCGACCTCCACGCGCGCATCACGGTGGCGGCCGACGACCGTGCCGGCGTCGAGCGCCGGAGGCGCCCGAGGAAGCGGCGGTAGGCCGTCGAGTGCGCCGACATGGCAGTCGGCGCCGGACGCTATGGGTTGCTGGTATGATATCCCAAAACAGGATACACTTCTGTGCGTGAGGGGCCTAAAGGAGGTCCCCCTATGCGCTCCGTATGCTCCGTGCTCTCGCTGGGGCTCTTGGTCGCCCTCCCAGGTTGCCTGGGCCCGAGCACCGTCCGAGTCGGCGATTATCGTCCACAAGATTTCGCGATTGGTCCCACCTACTACCGTTGCCTCCAACAAGCGCAGCATCCGTACGCGGTCGGAGGGTTCGCGGCGGGTGGCGGCATGGCCTCGGGTACGATGAACGCTGGCGTCGGGACGGACCTCAGTCTCCTGTGCGCGTGCATGCGAGCCGAGGGCTACACACCGCGTGACACGACCCCAGCGGAGATGACTATGAACGTCGTGTTCCTCCCGCTGGAGATTCCCTTCGCGTTGCTGAACACGTTCCACGAGCAAGCCTGGGCGTCGTGCTCCCATTGAGGGACCCCGTAGCGGCGCGGTTGCCTGTCTTGAGTGCCGGGCGCTGATCGCTCGCTGCGTCCCTGAAACATGCCCCGCGTGAGCCGACGCGGCACAGATGGCACAGGCGAACGCAGCGCGTACGACGCGGCGCCGCTGGTACAGTCCGTGCTCAGGGTTCCGTCCTCGTTATCCCGCAGGACAGCGCGATCCGACGCGCCCTCCCGTACCATGGAGGGGGGCGCGCTATGCGTCGGGGAACGGCGGTGCGCTAATCCGTTACGAAGTTTCTTGCTACGGATCCAGCGCCTTCACCCCTTGCGGGATAGGCTCTAAGCGAGCCCCCGCGCCGCCAGCGCACGCGTCTTCGCCCAGCGGTAGTCGGGCTTGCCGCTCGGGCTGCGCACCATCTCGTCGACGAGCACGGTCGTCTTGGGAAGCTTGTAGCGCGCGAGGTGCTGGGCGGCGAATTCCGCCAGGCTTGCGTGCTCGACTCGCGCGCCCGGCCGCGCCTGCACCACCGCCGTCACCTGCTCGCCGAAGCGCGGGTCGGGCGTTCCCACCACGACCGCGTCGTAAACCGCCGGATGGCGGCGCAGCACCTGCTCGACCTCCTCCGGGTAGACCTTCTCGCCGCCCGTGTTGATGCACACCGAGCCCCGGCCGAGGACCTCGATGCCGCCCTCGGGTGTCCAGCGCGCGTGATCGCCGGGGACGGCGTAGCGTACGCCCTCGATCACCGGGAAGGTGCGCGCGGTCTTCGCCGGGTCCTTGTAGTAGCCGAGCGGCACGTGCCCCGTGCGGGCGAGCCATCCGGTCATCCCCGACTCGCGCGGGAGCACGCCCGAGAGATCGTCGCGCAGCACGACCGTGTTCGACATCGCAAACGCGCCGACCTTGGGCGCCGCGTCGCCGCGGCGCATGGCGAGCGAGCCGTGCGCCCCGGTCTCGGAGGCGCCGAAGCCGTCGATCACCATCGCGTGCGGGAGGCGCTCGAGCAGCGCCTCCTTCAGGTGCGGCGAGAGGATGGCCCCGCCCGAGCCGATCACGAAGAGCCGCGAGAGGTCGTAGCGCCGGCGGTCGAGCCCCTCGAGCAGCGGGCGCGCGAAGGCGTCGCCCACCAGGATGAGGAAGTTCACCCCCTCGCGCTCGACCGTGCCCCAGACGTCGTCGGGGTCGAGCCGCTCCGGGCGGCCCTGCATCACCACGGTGCCGCCCTGGTGGAAGGCCGAGAACGCCATCCACTGCGCGGCGCCGTGCATGAGCGGCGGCGTCGGCATCATGCGCACTGCGGCGCTCTCAGCCTCGGCGACGAACTCCTCGAGCGTCCCCGGGCACGGGGTGCCCGGTGGGCGACCGCTCATGGCGCCGAAGAGGATGTTCTCCTGCCGCCAGAGCACGCCCTTCGGCGCCCCGGTCGTGCCGCCCGTGTAGAGCAGGTAGAGGTCGTCCGCGGACGGCGCCACCGGCGGCGGGGTCGCCGGGGCCGCCGCCAGCGCGGCCTCGTAGTCGAGCGCCCCCGGGAGCAGCGCCTCGCCCGACTCGTCACGCACCTGGAGGAGCAGCCGGAGCTTCGGCAGCTCGGGGCGGATGCGGGCGAGCACCGGCGCGTAGCGCGCATGATAGACGAGGCCGACGGCGTCGGCGTCGGCGAGGAGGTAGCGCAGCTCGTCCTCGACGTAGCGGTAGTTGACGTTGAAGGGGGCGACCCGCGCGCGATAGCAGCCGAGCATGCCCTCGAGGAACTCGGGGCAGTTGAGCATGTAGAGGCCCACGTGGTCCTGCCCCGATTCGTGGTTGGCGAGCGCGGCGCGCTCGCGACGGCAGCCGAGGCCGTGGGCCAGCAGCAGGTTGGCGAGCCGGCGCGCGCGCGTGCTCATCTCCCCGTAGGTGAGGCGGCGGTGCGGCGTGACCACGCACTCGCGCTCGGGATAGGCCGCGGCCATGGCCTCGTGGAGAAGGGCGAGGTTCATGACCGGGCAGCCAACCAAGAACCGCGCGGCGGCGCAAGGGCGGATCCGCCCGCCCTTGACTGGCCTGCCGCATCCGGGCGACAGGGGCGGGCATGGCGAGCCCCAACACGGCGCTGATCGCCCGTATCTTCGGCGTCCCCGGCGAGGCGGCGCGCGACATCGACGGCGCCCTCTTTCTCGGCAGCTTCACCGACGACGTGCGCTACACGGTGATCGGCGCGCTGCCGCTCTCGGGCACGTTCGTCGGCCGCGACCAGATCCTCGGCCGGCTTCTCGGGCCGCTCATGGCCGCCCTCGACGGCCCGCTGCGGTTCGCCGTCGATACGCTCTTCGGCGACGGCGACCTGGTCGCGATGCAGGGCCGGGGCTTCGCGCGAACCAAGGCCGGCCGCCGCTACGACAACACGTACTGCTTCGTGTTCCGCTTCCGCGGCGGCGCCGTCGCCGAGATCACGGAGTACCTCGACACGGAGCTCGTGCGCGCGGCGCTCGGGTCCTGAGGAATGCGCGCGGTCTGGATCCCGCGTCCCGGCCCGCCCGAGGTGCTCGAGGTCCGCGAGCAACCCGATCCCGTGCCGCGCGCGGGCGAGGTCGTGGTACAGGTTGCCGCGACGGGCGTGAACTTCGCCGACGTCGCCGCCCGCCTCGGCGTCTACCCCGACGCGCCGCCCTACCCCTGCGTGGTCGGCTACGAGGTCGCGGGCACGGTCGGCGAGGTGGGCGCCGGCGTCACCGGCGTCGTGCCGGGTGCGCGCGTCGTCGCCCTCACCCGCTTCGGCGGCTACGCCGAGGCGGTGGCCGTGCCCGCGGCGCAGGTCTTCCCGCTGCCCGACGCGCTCGACGTCGTCGCGGGCGCCGCCGTGCCCGTCAACTACCTCACCGCCGTGCTCATGCTGCGGCACTTCGCCAACGTCCGCGCCGGCGATCGCGTGCTCGTCCACGCCGCCGCCGGCGGCGTGGGCATGGCGGCGATCCAGCTCTGCCGGATCGCCGGGGCGGAGGTCATCGGGACCGCCTCGGCCGGGAAGCACGAGGCGCTGCGGGCGGCGGGCGTGGCGCACGCGATCGACTATCGCACCCGTGACTTCGAGACCGAGGTGCGGCGGATCACCGGTGGCCGGGGCGTCGACGTCGTGCTCGACGCGACCGGGGCCTTCCGCAAGAGCTACCGATGCCTCGCGCCGCTCGGCCGGCTCGTCTGCTTCGGGTTCTCGCAGGGCGTGACCGGCATGCGGCCGAGCCGCGTGCGCGCGCTCGCCCGGCTCGCGCGCCTCCCCTGGTTCCATCCCGTGCGGCTCATGAACGACAACAAGGCCGTGATCGGCGTGAACCTCGGGCACCTGTGGGACCGCATCGACCTGCTGCGACGCGAGATGCTCGCGCTGCTCGGCGACTGCGCGGCGGGCCGGCTCGTGCCGGTCGTCGCGCGCACGTTCCCGCTCGCCGAGGCGGCGGGCGCGCATCGCTTCATCCAGGAACGGCGCAACGTGGGCAAGGTCGTGCTCACGGTCCCCTGACGGCGCGGCCGAGCGGCGCCACGGCACCTGCGGTGCGCTCCGGCTGATCGTGGCGTGGCGCTGCGACGCAATCCGGGACCGTGGCCTCCGACGCGGCGGGCGCCGCGCGGCTGCGCGTGGGCGCCGCCGCGCGACTCGCCATGCGGCCCGCGCCAACCCCGCGTCGGGCCGCGCGATCCGCGGCCGCAGTCGCCGCGGCACCGGGGCGACGTGCCGCGGCACACGCGGGGCGCGTGCGCGCGGGGCGTCACCCGTGCGGCTGCGCGGGCTCGTGCAGTGCTCCACGAGGCGGCATCCGGCCGGGCACACGCGTTGCAACCCGTGGCGCGCATGGCGAGCGTGAGCGGGTTCGGACTCGCGGACACCCTCATCAACGACCTCGTGGGACAGAGCGCGAGTGCGGCGCTCTCGCCCGCCGCGTTCGCCGCGTTGGCCCTGCCGTCCACGCTCACGGATTCGAGCGCGAGCCTCTCCGGCAGCCAGCTCGTCGACCTGCTGAGCACCGCGCGCACGAGCCTGCTCGGGCTCGCCAGCACCGCGCAGCAGCTCGATCTCACGAGCCCGCTCTCCGCCTTCTTCTCCGCCGCCGCCTCCTCCAGCAACCCGGGGGCGATCGCGGTGCAGTCGATCCCGGGCTCTTCCGCATCGACCGCGCCGCCGCAGTCGACGTATACGTTCACCGTCTCCCAGCTCGCCGTCGCTCAGGCGAACGTCGGCACCGCGCTCGCGAGCGGGGGGACGGGCACCTTCGCCGCCGGCACGGACACGATCGGCGTGACCCAGAACGGCGTCACCACCGACGTGAGCTTCGCCGTCGGTGCGAGCGACACGAACGCCACCGTCCTCGCCAACCTCGCCGCCGCGATCAACGACACGCCCGGCCTCGGCGTGACCGCGGCGGTCGAGACCGACCCGATCGCGGGGACCAGCCAGCTCGTGGTCACGGCCGCGAGCACCGGGACCGCGAGCGCATTCTCGCTGAGCGACGTCGCGGGCACCGCGGTCGCCAGCGCCGGGGTCGCCAACGCCACCACGGCGGCGGCCGACGCGGCGTTCACCGAGAACGGGACCGCGCTCACGTCGAGCAGCAACGACCTCTTCCTCGGGGATTTGGGCCAGCTCCACGTCACGTTCCTCGCGCCGACCACGTCGCCGGTCACGGCCACGATCGGCCCGGACACGAGCCAAATCACAGCGGCCATCGCGAGCTTCGTCGACGCCTTCAACGGCGCACAGAGCTTCTTCGCCGCGCACGCCGACGCGTTTCCGGGGGTTGGTGCCGAGCTGTCCTCGCTGGTCGTGCGGCTCGGCCCCGAGCTCGCCAACGTCGGCATCTCGGCCGCCTCCGACGGCACGCTGTCGATCGACAGCGCGACGCTCGGCACGGCGGTCTCCCAGCAGCTCGGCAGCGTGGAGACCGCGCTCGCCGACGTGAGCGGGCTCGCGAGCGAGGCCAACGCGCTCGCGACCACCCGCCTTGGCAACACTCTCGCGGGGGACGCGCCGCTGCCGCCTTTTCAGCCCGGGTTCGCGCCGCAGCGGCTCGCCGCCCAGTTCGGTAGTCAGCTCGCGTCGGTACGCTTCACGGGGCTGCTCGTCGACGCGTTGCTCTGAGGCCGGCGACGGTCCCCGTCAGTCGACCGGCCGCAGGTTGTCCGACGTGCGCCCGTGGTAGGCGTCGATCGCCGAGAGGATCTGGAGGTACCCCGGCCAGCCGTAGAGCGGGATGAAGCCGAGCCAGAACTTCTTCTGCGGGCAGTGGTCGAAGAAGAAGCCCCAGCCCGCGTTGTAGTACTCGCCGAGGCCGGGGTGGGCGACCGACAGCCACGCCGCGGCCCGGTGCCGTCCGGCCGCCGTGCGGGCGGCGGCCGGCGCCGCCAGCGTCGCCACGAGGCTCAGCGCCGCGATCGCGCGTCTCGTCATGGCCGTCTCCTAGCACCACTCGCACGCGCTGGCGACCGAGGCTAGAAGAGAGGCGTGACCAGCCCGCTTCGCGAGCCGCACCGCCTGCGGCTCGGAGACCTGACCGTGCTGCACGATCCCATGCCGGGTCCGCTCACCGCGATCGCCGTCGCGGTGCGCGCCGGCTCCCGCTACGACGGCGCGCACCCCGGGATCGCACACCTGACCGAGCACATGCTCTTCCAGGGCACGCGCCGGCTCGACCAGGCCACCCTCAACCGCCGCGCCGGCGAGCTCGGCGGCGAGCACGACGCCGACACGGGCTACGAGGACGTCACGATCCACTTCGAGGTCTTCAACGAGGACGTCGAGGACGCCCTCGGGCTGCTCGCCGAGCAGCTCTTCCACAGCACGGTGCCGGCCGACCGCCTCGCCAAGGAGCAGCGCGTGGTCGTCGACGAGATCCGCGGGCGCCAGGAGGATCCGGCCAACTACGTGCACGAGCACGCCTGGCGGCGCTTCGTCGGTGAGCCGCTCGGGCATCCCGTCTGCGGCACGATCACGAGCGTGCGGCGCATCACGTGCGCGGCCGTGCGCGCGTTCCTCGCCCGGCACTTCGTGCCCGCGAACATGGTCTTCGCGGCGTGCGGAGGCATCTCGCGCGACGGGCTGCGACGCGCGCTGCGCCGCACCTTCCCCACCGGCGGCCCGCGTGCCCGCGCCGCGCCCCCGCTCCCCCGGCGCGGCGGGACGGGCGCGCTGCGGCTGCGCCGGCGCGACCTCACCCAGGCTTACCTCGTGCGGCTGATGACGGTGCCGTGCGAGCCGCGGGCCGCCCTCGCCCTCTCGCTCGCGCTCGAGATCGTCGGCGCCGATCCCGACGCGCGCCTGTTCCAGGAGGTCCGCGAGCGCCTCGGCCTCGGCTACGACCTGGGGGCGACGGTCGAGCAGGGCCGCGACTGGGCGGTGGCCGTGCTCAGCGCCAGCGCGGCACGCGACGACGAGCGTCGCCTGCGCGAGACCGTCGCCCGCGTGTGCCGGGAAGCCGCGGCCGGCTTCGGCTCCGAGGAGCTGGCGCGGGCGCGCAAGAAGGTGCGCTACCGCTTCACGCGCCTCGCCGACTCCCGGCAGGACCGGGCCGCGAGCCACGCCACGCGCGCGGCCTGCGGGCTTCCCTCGCTCGCCCGCGCCGCCCGCGTGGTGGCGGACATCGGCCGCGCCGAGGTCGAGGCCGCCTGGCGGGCCGCACTCGTGGCGCCGAGCCTCACCGCGGTGCTCTCCGGCTGATGCACCTGCTCGCCGCCGCCGTCGCGGCGTCGCTGCTCGCCGTCCGCCTCGCCACCGCCGCGCCCGACCCCGTGCCGATCGGTCCGTGCGGGCCGATCGCGCGGCCCTACGACGCGATCGAGCTTCCCGGCGAGCGGCTCGACCACCTCGGCGGCACGCCGATCGCGCGGCTCGGGCTGATCGCATTCCGCGCCGGTGCCGCGGTGCCCATCCCCTTCCAGATCGACGAGCGCCGCGGCCGGCACCTGGCGCTGCCCGACGGCCCGGAGCCGACCATCGACGACAGCCCGGGCATCCTCGACCACGACGACCTGCTCGTCTTCATGGCCTGCGACGCGGGCGAGCACGCGAGCGCGGAGGCCGTCGCGCAGGCGCTCGGCGACAACGGCCTCTCCGCGTGGCGGGAGATACGCATCGAGGATCCCGTCGACCACCACGCGGGCTTCGCCTACCTCGTGGCGGCCGAGCATCCACCGACCACCGACCGCCGCTACGTCGCCTACGACGCGGCACACGACCTGGTCGTCACCGCGCGCTACCGTGTCGGCTGCGTGGGCGCGCTGCCCGCGTATTTCGCGCTCGCGCTCGCGGGCCCGCTCGGGCCCAACCTGCTCGACGGGCTGCGGCTGCGGGCGGAGGCGACGCTGCTCGCCCATCTCGCCCACTGGACCCTCGACGAGACGCAAGGCCAGCACGCGCTGATCGCGTGGAAGGCGGGGCCGGTGCGCGTCGTCCGCCGCTCGCGCCACCGGGTCTACCTCGGCGCCGGGCTCTACCTCACCGCCGGCCTCGCGCACACCTACTTCTACGCGCAGCACGTCTTCGGCCCCGGCTCGATGAAGCTCCCGTTCTCCCCCGCGATCCTCTTCCGCGACATCAACGCGTGGGGGGGCGCCGACTTCCGTGACCTCCGCGGCTGGCGCTACCACGCGCCGGGCGTGCCGCCGGAGGGCTTCGCGATCGACGGCCACATGGATCCTGCCGAGGAGGCGTTCCACGGCAGCGGCGACTGGTTCCTCCTCGCGCACGGCGACGAGGCCGTGCTCGTGGCGGCGCTCATGTCCGAAGAGCTCACGCGCGTGGTGTCGCTCCGCCTCCTCTACCGCGACGACGCCGAGCATGCGGCCCCGCCCGAGCGCTCGCCCGGCACCGTGCCGCTCGTCGGCTACCGCGGCCTCGACGTGCAGAGGCTGCCCGCGGGCCGCTACTGGTTTCAGCTCCGCGTGCTCGCGCTCGCGGGCTACCGCCCCGGGGACGAGCGCCGCGCGCTCGCCCAGGCGCACACCTCCCTCACCGCCGACGTCACCGCCCGATCAGGGCCCGCAGGCGCGCCAGCAGCGCGTCGGTGAGGTTGCGCACGGGCTGGCGGTCGCCGCTCGAGAGGTTGGCGATCGTCCCGGCCTCGAGGTTGATGCGCAGCCGCTGCCCGGTGTGGAAGACGCTGGGGGCGTCGACCTCGAGCGGCGGGAGGCCCGCCGCGAGCGCGGCGGCGGCGAAATCGCCGGCGAAGCTGCGGGCGACGACGGCGATCACGCCGGCCGCGCGCAGCGCCGCCGCCGCCGCCGCGCCGCCTGGGCCGCGACCGAGCTCGGCACCGGCGACCAACACGTCGCCCGGACGCACCGCGGCGGCGAGCCCGGCGTCGAGGTCCGCGAAGAGGTGGCCGGCCGCCTCGGCGGCGGCGAGCGCGGCGCAGCGCAGCGGCAGGATGTCGGCCGCGGCGAGCGCGTCGGCGAACGTCCAGGCTCGCCCGGTGAGCACCGGAAGGCGGCGCTCGCCGTCTAGCTCGCCAGCCCCCATCGCGGCCCCGATCGCACCGTCACCAGGCGCCCCGGGTGGCGCAGGATGACCCGCGCCTCGTCGGCCGTGATCGGCCGGCCGAAGATGCGATAGCGGCCGTGGAGATCCCGCTGGTTGTTGGCCCAGTCGGCCAGCTCGCCCGGGTCCGGCGGGTGGCCGAGCGCCACCGCACACCGGCGCACGACGAAGCCGAGCATGATCCGCACCTGCTCCGGTCGCTCGACTTCCGCCATCGTCCCCGCTTCTCACACGCGTCGCCCGCGAGCGTCAAGCCGGCCGGGCGCTTGACAGGCGCCGGCGCCGGCCGGCATGTCGGCAGCGTGACGACCATCGACCGCGCGCCCGCCGCCGCGGCGGCATCGGGCGCGACCGAGGGCCGCCCCTTCGACGCCTTCACGCTGCCCGAGGCCGTGCGCGCGGGCATCCGCGCGGCGGGGTTCACGCGCTGCACGCCGATCCAGGACAAGGTGCTGCCGCTCGCGCTCGCCGGCCGCGACGTCGCCGGGCAGGCGCAGACCGGCACCGGCAAGACCGCCGCGTTCTTGATCACGATCTTCACCCGTCTGCTCACGCGGGCGCGTCCGGCGGAGAGCGGGGCGGCGCCGCGGGCGCTGGTGATCGCGCCCACGCGCGAGCTGGTCGCGCAGATCGCCGACGACGCCCGGACGCTCGGCCAGGCGACGGCGCTGCGCGTCCACGCCGTGTTCGGCGGCATCGACTACCGCAAGCAGCGCGCGGCGCTCGAGGCGGGCGTCGACCTGCTCATCGGCACGCCGGGGCGGCTCATCGACTACTGGAAGCAGCGCGTCTACGACCTGCGCCACGTCGAGATCCTGGTGATCGACGAGGCCGACCGCATGTTCGACATGGGCTTCATCAAGGACCTGCGCTTCCTGCTGCGGCGGCTCCCGCCCTTCGAGCGCCGCCAGTCCATGCTCTTCTCGGCGACGCTCAGCTACGACGTGATGGAGCTCGCCTATCTCTTCATGAACGACGCGGTGAAGGTGTCGGCCACGCCCGAGCAGGTGACCGCCGAGAACATCGAGCACCTCGTCTATCACGTGGGCCGGCACGAGAAGCTCGCGCTGCTGCTCGGCATCCTGCGCGGCGAGCCGGGTGCGCGGGTGCTCGTCTTCGTCAACATGAAGCGGGCCGCCGAGCGCCTCGAGCGCTACCTCAAGGCCAACGGCTTCGCCGCCGCCGCCATCACCGGCGACGTGGATCAGCGCCAGCGCCTGCGCGTGCTCGCCGACTTCAAGGAGGGCCGACTCCCGATCCTGGTCGCCACCGACGTCGCCTCCCGCGGCCTCCACATCGAGGGGGTCACCCACGTCGTCAACTACGACCTCCCGCTCGATCCCGAGGACTACGTGCACCGCGCAGGCCGCACGGCACGTGCCGGCGCATCGGGCAAGGCGATCAGCCTCGCCTGCGAGGAGTACGTCGAGGGGCTCGAGGCGATCGAGCGCTACATCGGCTTCAAGCTGCCCTTCGAGATCGCCGACGATCACATGCTGGCCCACGTGCAGCACCCGCCGCGCGAGCCGCACCGCCGCCCGGACGCGCACCGGCACCCCGCGCCCCGCGCCGAGGCCGGAGGCGCGCCGCCGCGACGGCGCCGGCGCCGGGGCCGTCGCGGCGGCGGACCCGGGCCGGCGCGCTGACCGTCGCGGACCTTTACACGCCAGCCGCCAGCGACTAAACGCCTCCCCATCATCGATCGCCCGGCCCAGCCGGGCACGGGGGAGATCCATGCGTCGTGTCGTCTCGCTCGCCGGCGCCGCGCTCGCCGTGGCGGCCGGCCCACTGCCCAGTCTCGCGTCCACGTCCATCTGCGGCACGATCGCCGGCGGCACCTGGTCGCCGGCAGGGAACCCCTACGTCGTGTGCGCGACCGGCGCCGTCGTGCCCACGGGCTCCACGCTCACCGTCCAGCCGGGCGTCGTCGTGCAGTTCGCGCAGGGCGTCGGCGACACCCTCGCCGTGCAGGGCACGCTCCTCGCCGCGGGCACGAGCGACCAGCCGATCACGTTCACGGGAGCCACGGCCTCGGCCGGGTCGTGGGGTGGGCTTTCGATCAGCGCGTCGGGAACGCCGGCGGCCGCGACGCTCAAGTACGTCACGATCGAGTACGGCGGGGTCAACGGCTCGTTCGGGGCCGTGCTCTCGGTCGATCGGGGCACCCTCACGCTGGCGAACGCCGTGGTGCGCAACGGCGCGGGCAGCGGCATCTACGCCACGACGAACGCGAGCCTCGACGTGGAGGCCACGGCCTTCGTCGGCAACGGGCTCGATGCGCTGCGGCTGGTCGAGCCGCCGGGAGACCTGCCGCTCAGCGGGCTCACCGCCAGCGGCAACGGCCTCGACGCCGTGCACGTCATCGGCGTCAACACGACGGTGCACGGCCAGCGGCGGTGGATGGCGCCGGGCATCCCCTACACGGTGGACACGCCGGTCGTGAACACAAGCGGCGACACGCTCACGATCGACCCCGGCAGCGAGCTCGACTTCCATGCGAACACGGGGTTCGCCATCGGTGGCGCCCTGCACGCCCTCGGCACGGCCGGCGCGCCGATCCTGTTCACCGGGCAGACGTCGGCGCCGGGGGCGTGGAACGGCATCCTCGCCGTCGGCGGGGGCGGCACGGCCGTCGTGCAGCTCGAGTACGTCACGGTCGAGAACGGCGGCGGGGACATCGCCGGGGCGAACATCGAGGTGATGGGCGGGCAAGTGGTCGCCAACCACACCATCATCCGCAACGGGCGGCTCGACGGGGTGCTCGTCGACAGCAACGCGAGCGTGTCGGTGACCAACGGCCAGATCGTCGGCCACTCGCGCTACGGCGTCGAGAACAAGCAGCCCACGCGCGCCGTGCTGGCGAGCAACGACTGGTGGGGCGACCCGAGCGGGCCCGCTTCCGACGTCCCGGGCTGCAGCACCGGCGGCGGCGACCGGGTGACCGACGGCGTGCTCTTCCGCCCGGTGCTCGCCGACCCGAACGTCACCGCGCCCGTGCCGCTCACCGCGGCGCCGACGCTGACGCTCACGCCCCGGCGCTGGTTCGCGCCCGCCGACGGCGTGACCCGCGTCTACTTCGACGTCACGCTGCGCGACGGCAACGGCGCGCCGATCCCGGGGCGAACGGTCGAGCTCGCCTCGACGCTCGGCACCCCCGTCGACGGGGGGATCACCGACGCCGACGGGAAGACGCTCGCCTACCTCACCTCGTCGAGCGCGGGCGACGCCACGGTGCGCGCGTCGCTGCTCGCCACCACCGCCTGCGAGGCGGCGCTCTCGCCCACCGCCGAGGTCACGTTCACGACGCCCCTCTCGATCACCGACCTCTTCCCGGACTCGCCCGCGCCCTATTTCAGCAACCAGATCACGGTGACCCCGCGACCCATCGTGACCGGCGTCCCCGAGACCATCAACGCGACGCTCGTCAACCCGCTGCCGCAGCCGATCACCGTCGACGTGTCGTTCGGATTCGTCCAGTCCGCCATCGGCCTCGCGTTCGGACCGATCGCCGACTTCCCCGGGCAGGTGATCGCCGCCGGGGGCAGCGTCACGCTCCACGCGCCGTGGGTGCCTGCCGTGTCGGGCCACTACTGCTTCCGCGTGAGCTACGACGTCACGGCCGTCGGCCCGGCGGTGGCCGCGCGGTCCCGCCAGGTGAAGCCGCAGACGCCCAACAAGCAGGACCACAACGACAACACGCAGCAGGGTCCGGAGTCCTCGACCGACGGCAGGGGCCGCCTCGACAAGACGCGCAACGCGCTCAAGGTGGTCAGCAAGGTCCCCGGGGCGCCGACGAAGCTGCACGGCGCGATGGTGGACCAGGGCCTCCTGGCGAACCTGAGCGCCGCCGAGAAGATCAGCGGCAACCTCAACCCCGATCCCCCGCGGCAGGACTACCAGCAGCTCGACGCGCCCCAGAAGCTCACGCTTCCCCCCGTCCAGCCCGGTCCCAACCTCTCCGCGGCCCGGGCGGCGGCGCTCACCGCGCTGCACGACGCGATGGCCGAGGTGAACGCGCAGGGGAGCGCCGCGGTCACGGCCTTCGACCGCTACGGCGGCGCGTCGGACGCGCACGATCTCCAGTGGGCGTCGCTCCAGTCGGCGGCGCTTCTCGAGTACAAGCAGCACATGGGGGACGCGCTCGCCGCCGCGGCGGGGAAGATCGACGACCTCCTCGCCGTGGCGGCGAGCGAGGGGGACACCTCGGCGCCGATATCGCGGGACGACGTGGTCGCGATCCAGCAGCAGGTGGCGGCGGGCTTCAGCAGCGACCAGATCGCCACCTTCCACGCCGTCGGCCTCGACGATGCCGACATCGAGGCGGTGCGGCAGGAGACCATCGCCGCCGATCCGGACGCCCTCGCCGGCGACCTCGTCCTCAAGCTCCAGCAGGTGCGCGACGCGTTCCTCGGCCTCGGCGACGCCTTCACGCACCCGGACACGTTCACGCCGCCGCCCGCCGTGGGCGGGGTGGCCGGAAGCGCGCGCCCGGTGGCCGCGGCCCCGGCGGACTCGATGATCCATCTCCACGACGCCATGACGACGGTCCAGCTCGGGAACCCGCTCGCCACGACGACCGCGATCGACGTCCGCGCGCGGCGCGTCGACCTGCCCGCGGACTGGGCCGTCGAGGTGAGCCCCGCGCAGGCGACGCTCGCCCCCGGCGCGCAGATGCCGGTGACGGTGACCGTCGTCGCCGGCTCGCCGGTGCCCCAGGGCAGCAACCCGAAGGTGGCCGTCGAGGGCTGGGCGGGCAGCCAGCTCCTCGGCGGCGTCGCGGTCGACGTGGTGGTTCCGTACTTCGCCACGCTCCCCACGACCACGACGACGCTGCCGCAGCTCTGCAACTCGATCGAGACCTGCTACACGGCGCTCGGCGCGGCGCTGCCCCCGCCGAAGGGCGCCGCGAGCCGCAAGGCGCGGCGGATCGCGCGGAACCTCGCGCGCCGCTACCGCAAGCTCGGCCAAGCCCTCAAGCGGGCCGCGGCGGCGCCCGCACGCAAGCGCCGCAAGCGCTACACCAAGGCCGGGAAGCTGGCGCAGCAGCTCCTCGCGGCGGCCGAGAGCGCCGCGGGCAAGGGCAGGCTCGGCGTGCCGCTCGGGCCCGTCGAGGCCGCGGCCGACGCGCTCCTCGCGCAGATCGCCGCGGCCGGGGCGTAGCGTGTCCGCGGCCCGGCGGGCCGCCCCTCGCGACCACCAGCCGTAGTGGATGCGCGTGGTCACGACGCGCGCTGCGGCAGCCGCACGAGCCGCGGCGGCGCGAGCGGCCGGCGCGCGAGCGCGCGGGAGAAACCGCGCACGAACTCAGCTGCCAACGCCGTGCGTAGGCGCCACTCGGCCGGCGTGTCGAGCCGCCGCCGCCAGGCGGCCGCGCTGCGGCGGCGGTCGCGGTCGGGCGTCTCCCAGTCGAGGCCCCGGCACTCGAGGTAGGCCATCTCGGGCTCGAGGCCGAGCAGCAGCGCCGCCCACTCGCCGTAGATGGCCGCGTCGCGCGCGCGTGAGCGCGCGAGCAGTGTGCGCACGTGCGCGGCGTCGAGCACGAACGCCGGCACCAGGAGGTCCACGCGCCCAGCGAGCCCCGCCCGTCCCGCGAGCAGCCGGTTGACGACCGTCTCGGTGGCGTAGAGCGGGCGCTGGTGCGAGCGGTGCGCGGCCGGCGTGCGCCCGAGCAGGAGCACCGGGCGGCGGCGCGCCGCCCGCAGCACCGCCTCGAGCTCGCGCGGGGCGCGCCGCAGCCAATGGAGCGCGCGGTCGAAATCGACGTAGTGCACCCGCGGCACGCCGCGGGCGAGGGCGCGACGCAGCGCGAGGCGGTAGAGCGGCCCGCGGGTGTTCTGCGCGGGCGTGCCCGCGTATGCGCCCGCGCGCGCCAGCAGCGTGCGCAGCCGCGGCGCGGTGGGCGGGCTCGTCGCCACCGCGACCCGCGCGTAGAGCGCGCAGAGGCGGGGGAGGAGGCGGCACACCTCGCCCGCGAGGGCGCCGGTCGGATCGTGCAGCGTCGCCGCCAGCGCGACGTCGGGCCGCACGGCCCTCATTCGCGCCCCAGCGCCGCTGCGACGCGCTCGGGCGGGTAGCCGATCCCGCGCAGGACCTCGGCCCCGTGCGCGCCCAGCGGCGGCGCCGAGCCGCGGTAGGCGATCGGGGTGGCGGAGAAGCCGATGAGCGGGCCGCCGAGCGTGACCGGGCCCAGCACCGGGTCGGCGAGCGTGACGAAGCCCCCGTTCGCCGCGAGGTGGGGATCGGCGAACACCTCCGCGACGTCGAGGCACGGCGCGGCGGGAACGCCTGCGGCGGCGAGGTGCGCGAGCGCCTGCGCGCGCGTCCGGTCCCCGAGCCACCGCGCGACCGCCGCCGCGGCGGCGGATTCGGCACCCTCGGCGCCGCCGAGCCCGACGCCCGCGAGGCGCCCGAGCGCGGCCGCCTCGGCCGCCGTGCCCGCCGCCACGCAGAGCCAGCCGTCGGCGCAACGGTAGAGGCGGCGGGCGGCCGCCGGGCCGAGATAGTCGCGCCCCCCCGCCTCCGCCGGGGTTCCGAGCACCGCTGCCGCCTGCGCGACCAGCGCCGTGCGAAACAGGCTCACGTCGACGCGCTGCCCTCGCCCGGTGCGCTCGCGCACGAGCAGCGCCGCGATCGTGGCGAGCGCCGCGAGCGCGCCGGCGCAGTAGTCGTTGTAGGGGACGGTGTGGAAGACGGGCTCGTCCGTCCCGCCCTGGGCCGCCATGAGGCCGCAGCGCGCCTGGAGCACCGGATCGAAGCCGGGCAGCGCGGCGAGCGGACCCGCGAGACCGAAGCCCGTGATCGAGGTGTGCACGAGGCGCGGGTTCGCGGCGCTGAGCGCCTCCCAGCCGACGCCGAGCCGCTCGAGCGCGCCCGCACGCAGGTTGTCGACCACGACATCGGCCGTGCGTGCGAGGTCGAGAAAGGCCGTGCGCCCGGCCGGCCGCCGCAGGTCGAGGACGATCGAGCGCTTGCCACGGTTCCAGCCGACGAATCCGAAGGCGGTCATGCGGAACGGGTCCCCCTCGGGACCCTCGACCTTGATCACGTCGGCGCCGAGGTCGGCGAGCAGCATCGGGCAGAACGGGCCGGCGATGAAGCTGGTCACGTCGAGCACGCGGATGCCCGCGAGGCACGTGCGCGGCGGCGTGGCCGCCGTGGCCGGCGCGGGCGCACGCCAGTGGACGGGCTCGGTGCCCGGCGCGGCGAGCGGCGTCGCCGAGAACGCCGCCGGCCCCGCCGGCTGCCAGGTGAGCCCGAGCGCGGGATCGTCGACCCGCACGACGAGGCCGAGCGCGCGCGCGCCGGGGTCCTCGAGCGCCTGCGCGCGCGTGGCCACGACGCCGCAGGGGATGTCGGCCGCGCGCAGCACGACCTCCCACTCGCGCACCGGGCGCGCGGCGAAGATCGGCTCGAGCTCGCCGCGCACCAGCGCGCGCAGCTCGGGGTGGCCGAAGGTGAGCGGGTTCGCCTGGAGGCGCGGGTGCGCGAGGAGATCGACGCGGCCGAGCACCGTCATGAGCTTCACCCAGAACGCCTGGGTGAGCGCGCCCACGAGCAGCCAGCCGTCGGCCGCGCGGTAGAGGCCGTAGGTCGGGTAGAGGCCGCGCGGCTCGCCGCCCGCGAGCAACGTGCCCTCGTGGTTCGGCCCGGTCACGTAGGTGCCGCTCGCGAGCGCGAGGGCGCCGGCGAGCCCCGTCACCTCGACCGCCTGGCCGGGCGCGCCGCGCCTCCAGGCGAAGAGCGCGGCCACGGTGCCGAGCGCCGCCAGGATCCCCGTCATGTAGTCGATCATCGGCGTCACCAGCCACACGGGCCGCCCGCTCCACGACCACTGCGTCGCCGCCAGCCCCGTCGCCGCGGCGAGCAGCGCGTGGTCGGGGGGCAGCGCCGCGCGCGGGCCACGGGCGCCCCAGGCGCGCACGCGGCACGACACGGTGGCGGAGGGGCCGGGCGCGTCCTCGTCGGCGAGGGACACGTCGGCCGCGGCGGGCGCACCGTCGGCCTTGCCGCGGTCGAGCACGGGATGCCGCGGCCGCGCGCCGGAGCGCACGACCTCGGCGCCCAGCTCGTGCAGCAGGAAGCCCGCGTACGCCGCGGCGAGGCCAGTCGCGCGCTCGGCCACGCGCACCTGAGCGAGGGGCGGAGCGTGCCGCAGGTCGGCCTCGGAGGCCTTCGGCTCGACGTCGCGTGGCAAGGCCGCTCTTTCAGCCCGCCGGCTCGACGGTGACCGGGATGCCGCACAGCACGGCGTCGCCGGAGAGCGGGTCGAGCGCCAGCTCGTCGGCGAGGAGGTTCGTGTTCACGCCCGGCCGGCGGGTGGCCACCCCGAGGTGGACACCGGGAACGTCGTGCCCCCAGCCGTGCGGGATGCTCACGACGCCCGGCATGACGGCGTCGGTCAGCTCGACGGGGATCTCGACCGCGCCCACGCGCGAGCGCACGCGGGCGACGGCGCCGTCGGCGAGCCCGAGGCGGGCCGCGTCGCCGGGGTGAAGGTGCAGCGTGCAGCGGGCCCGCCCCTTCATCAAAACCGGCAGGTTGTGCATCCACGAGTTGTTCGAGCGCAGCTCGCGGCGTCCCACGAGGACCATCGCGCCCGCTGCGCGGTCGAGCGCCGCGTGCAGCCGCGCCACGTCGGCGACCAGCGGCTCGGGGGCGAGCTCGATCGTCCCCGAGGGGGTGCGCAGCACCTCGGGGATGCGCGGCTCGAGCGGGCCCAGGTCGATGCCGTGCGGATGCGCCTCGAGCACGGCGAGCGTGAGCCCGCCGGGCCGGGCGCCGAAGCCGTCGCCGTACGGCCCGCCGCGCAGCATGAAGTCGAGGGCGCGCTCGGGTCCGCGCCGGGCGCCGAGCGCGGCGAGGACGTCGCCCGCCTCGCGGCCGCGGATCGGCGAGGCGGGGTCACGCACCGCGCGCTCGACGCGCTGGCGCATGACGAAGTCGTCGACGGCGTCGAGCGGCGCGTCACGGCCCTGCCCGCTCACGATCGCCGTGAGGCGCAGGAGCGACTCCCACTCGGGCGGCTGCCCGGGGGGCGGCGCGAAGAGCGGCGGCGAGTAGCGGGCGGCGTTGCGCACGGCGAGCGCCGAGAGCGCCACGTCGTAGTGCGACTGCTCGAGCGGCGAGAGGCCAGGGAGGATCACGTCGGCGTGCCGCGTGGTCTCGTTGAGGTAGAGGTCGAGGCTCACCATGAACTCGAGCGCGTCGAGCGCGCGCGCGAGCCGGCCGCCGTTCGGCGTGCTCAGCACGGGGTTGCCCGCCACCGTCACCAGCGCGCGCACCTGCCCCTCACCGGGGGTCTCGATCTCCTCGGCGAGGCAGGAGACGGGCAGCTCGCCGAAGACCTCGGGGAGCCCGCGCACCCGGCTGCGCCGGCGCCCGAGCTGGACGCCGCGGCCCCGTCCCGGCGTCCCGTGCGTGTTGGCCGCGCCCGCCGCCGGCCGCGCGAACATCGCCCCGCCCGGCCGGTCGAGGTTGCCGGTGAGCACGTTGAGCACGTCGACGAGCCAGCTCGCGAGCGTGCCGAACTCCTGCGTGCACGTCCCGATGCGCCCGTAGACCGCCGCGCGCTCGGCGGCCGCGAGCTCGCGGGCGAGCCGGCGGATCACTGCGGCGTCGATCCCGCAGCGCGCGGCCACGCGCTCGGGCGCGAAGGCCTCCGCGAGCCGCCCGACGGCGTCGACCCCGTTCGTGTGCGCGGCGACGCGGCCGAGGTTGACCAGGCGCTCGGCGAAAAGCACGTGGACCATGGCGAAGAGCAGGTACGCGTCCGTGCCGGGGCGGATGAAGTGATGCTCGCTCGCCTCCCGTGCGGTGCGCGTCCGGCGGGGGTCGACGACCACGATCCGCCCGCCGCGGGCGCGCAGCGCCCGCAGCCGGCCCGGCAGGTCGGGCGCCGTGCACAGGCTCCCGTTCGACTCGAAAGGATTGGCGCCGAGCACGAGCAGATAATCGGTCCGGTCGACGTCGGGCACCGGGATGCTGAGCGCGGTGCCGAAGACGAGCCCCGCGGCGACCTGCTTCGGCATCTGGTCGACCGTGCTCGCCGAGAAGACGTTGCGCGAGCCGAGCGCGCGCAGGAGCACGGGAGCGTAGAGCCCGAGCGCGAGGCTGTGCGCGGTGGGGTTGCCGAGGTAGACGGCGACGGCGTCGCGGCCGTGCGTGCCGAGGATGCGCGTGAGGTTCGCCTCGATCTCCGCGAAGGCCTCGGGCCAGCTCACGGTCTCCCAGGCGCCGCCCCGCCGCACGAGTGGCGCCCGTAGCCGGTCGGGATCGGCGTCGAGCTGCTTGAGGGCATAGCCCTTGGGACAGAGGAAGCCGCGGCTGAAGACGTCGTCGGGATCGCCGCGGATGCCCGTCACCTCGCGGCCGCGCGTCGTGATCGCGAGCCCGCAGGTCGCCTCGCAGAGCGGGCAGATGCGATGGCGCGTGGCGTCCATTCCGCCGTCACTCCAGCCCGGGCAGCACCTCGCGGCCGAGCCACGCCACGCGCTCGCACCACTCCGCGAAGCTGCCGGCGGCGAGGCCGGCGTGCAGCGCCGTAGCCCCCGCGCGGCGCCAGCGTGCCGCCGCGGCGAGCACGGCGTCGGCCGGCGCGTCGACCGCAACCTCGAGCGGGGCGACGAGCGTGAAAGGCGCTTCGCGACCCGCCTCGGCGCGCAGCGTGCGCGCCGCCGCGGCCGCGGCGGCGAGATCCTCGGGCGTGAGCTGCCAGGGCACCCACCCGTCGGCGAGGCGTGCCGCCCGCCGCAGCGCCGCGCGCGAGTTCCCGCCGACCCAGATCGGCGGACGGGGCCGCTGCGCGGGGCGAGGCGCGACGATCACGTCGTGGAACACGACCGTCTCGCCGCCGTAGGCCGCGACCTCCTGCTCCCAGGCCGCGGCGATCGCGCGCAGGTAGTCGTCGCTCACCTGCCCGCGGCGCTCGTAGCTCGTGCCGAGGATCGCGAACTCGGGCTTGACGTGGCCGCTGCCGACGCCGAGGACCAGCCGCCCGCCCGAGAGCCGGTCGAGCGTGCCGTACTGCTTGGCGACGATCAGCGGATGGCGGTAGGGCAGCACGAGGACGTGGGAGAGGAGCCGGATGCGGCTCGTCGCGCCGGCCACGAACGCGAGCGTGCTGCCCGCGTCGTACCACACGGGGCCCATCGCCGCGGTCCGCGCGGCCGGCACCAGCACGTGATCGCTGCACGAAACCCACGCGAGGCCCCCCGCCTCGGCCGCGCGCGCCGCCGCCAGGATCTCGGGCCCGCCGACGGCGGCCTCCCAGGGCCGCGCGCGGCCGGGGATCTGCTGCACCGCCGGCAGGCTCACGCCGACCGGGACCACGACCGGCAGCTACGCGCGGCCGCGCGCCCAAGTCAAGGACGACCGCACGCGTGACCCGAGCGGCCGCCTCGGCTACAGAGGAGGCCCCATGCGACCGGCGCTGCGGGCGGTCAACGTGGCGTGCGCGCTGGTCGCGCTGGCGAGCGCGCTCGCGGTCCTGGGCTCGATGCTCCTCGAGCCGGGCTACCGGGGGGCGCACGGGGACTCGTTGGTCGCGGTGCTCGCCTACGTCGCCTGGCAGGGCGTCGTCGCCTGGGCGTTCGCGCGCGACCTGCCGCTCGTCCCCTGGCTCGCGCTCGCCAAGATGCTCGCGGCGTGGGTATTCCTCGCCACGTTCGCGGTGGCCGGCCCGTACTGGATGGCCTGGACGCCCGGGCGCTACGTCTACCAGCTCTTCGACTGGGGCGTGGGCGCCGAGGTCGGCCTGTTTGCCATGGTGTGGATCGGCCGCGGCGCCGGGAACACGCTCAACGCGCTCTACTTCACCGCCCCGTGGTGGCAGCCGCTGCGCCGGCGGCACCCGCTTACCGGCCGGCTCGTGACGGCCACGGCCATCGCCGCCGTCGTGTTCTGCCTCTGGACGTTCCGGGAGCTGCTGCGGGTGGGGCACGTGCGCGATGTCGCGCGCACGATCTTCGATCAGCTCGACTGCGCGACGATCCGCGCCCACGCGGGGCAGACTACCACCGACGTGCGTCAGGGCGGCGCGCGCCGCTACACGGTGCGCATCGTCTACGACTGTCCCCGCGTGCGCGTGATCGTCGGGGACGAGGACGGGCGGGTCGCGGCGTGGGCGGGGGTGCGGGGGGAGTGCTGCGGGGGGTCGGCCGCTCAGGACCCGAGCTGACGAGCGGTTTCCTCCAAGCCGGCGGCCGGGCCCACCGGGGGTGCCCAGCCCTCGACGTCAACCGCCGGCGCGCCGGCCACGCGACGCGCCGCCACGGCCCAAAGAAAAGCCGGCCGGAAGCGCAACACGATCGCCGGTAGCAGCAGCAACGTGCTCGCCGACGACACTACCATGGCGAGCGCGACCAAGGAGCCAAGCTCCACGTGCATACGGAAGCCCGAGAGGCACAGCGTGGCATATCCGAACGCGACGGCCGACGACACGAAGAGAACCGCCTTCCCGGACGTCATGAGGGCCCGCCCGACCGCGTCTTCGAGCGTCCCGCCTTCCGTAACCTCCTCGCGGATCCTGAACAGGAGATACATGGCGTAGTCGGCACCGATTCCAACGGCCATGGCGGACAGTGCCGCAGTCACCGTGTCGAGGGGAATGCCGAGCGCACCCATGACGCCGAAGTTAACGCCCACCGTGATCACCAGGGGCAGTACGACAAGAAGACCTCCGGTCACCGAGCGCAGCAACAGCGAAGAGATGAGCAACGTGATCAACGTGATCTGGAAGATGTTCCGCAGCTTGTCCGATACCATGGACTCGAGGCCCGCCGTCGTCGATGCTAGCGAGCCCGTATACCGGACGCGGTAGCCCCGCGGGAATCCTTGGGCGACCAGCGCCTGCGCCAGATCGATCAGGCGCTGGCCGTACGCCGTGTCGTCCTCATGGACGAGCAACCGCACCTTGGCCGCGCGGCGGGTCGGGTCGATGAGCGTGTCGAAGTCCTCGCCGCCGCCGGAAAGCGAGTAGAGAAAAAGGTACTGCGCGGTGAGCGCCCGGGTGGCAGGAAGCTCACCGGCGTCAGGCCGATCGGCGTTCATGGCTAGGTGGATGCGGCGGACGAAGTCGACGTAGGAGGTTGCCTTCCCGACACCCGGCTCCTGCTCGAGGCGCCTTTCGAGCCCCAAGATCGCCCGCATCACGGCCGGCTCCTCGAGCGCTCCTTCGCCGTCCCCTTCCACGAGGAGAATTAGCGTGTTCGTGCCCGCGAACTTGGCGTTGAGCGCGGCGTCGTCACGACGCACGGGATCAGCCGCACCGAACTGACGCTTCAGGCTCATCTCCACTTGCAGGCGGCTAGCGAGGTTGATGCACCCGAGGACGAGCAGCCCGGTCGCCACGAAGACGAGGCGGCCGCGGTCGCGTGCCAACCGTGCAGCCGCGCGGAGGAACGCGTCCATCCACGGGTGCGCCGCCGCTTCCCGCTGCCTCTCCCGCACCCGTGGTGCCGGCAGCATCGCGCGAACCGCCGGGATCATCGTGAGCTCGATGATCATCGCGGAGAAGATCCCGAAGCCGGTGAATAGGCCGAACGTGCGGATCGTCGCGGTGCGGAACGCCGCGAGCGAACAGAATGACAACCCCGCGACCGTACCTGCAGCCAACATCACGGGGCCGATCCGGGCCAGTGAGCCGACGATGGCCTCGTTCACGCTGCCCGCGCGATCGTACTCCTCGTAGAAGCGCTTGAGAATCTGCACCGCGTGTCCCGCCGCAATGGCGAGGATCAAGATCGGCGTGGTGGTGTTGATGGGATCGAGCGGAACCCCGACGATGCCCATCACGCCGAGCGCCCAGAGCACCGAGAGCAACGCCGTCAGGAGCGGAAGAAACAGCGCTTGGAGAGTGCCGAAGGCATGGTAGTGGATCAGGCCGATCACGAGCAGCGCGAGCGGGAACAGATAGGCCATCCGGCTCGAGTACGTGCTGAGCTCCGACATGAAGGCCACGGGGCCCGAGAGCCGGAAGTCGAACGTGCCATCGTCCACGTCTTGGAGCACGTGGAGGACCTGCCGGTGGATCTCGCGATATCCGGGGACCTGTGGCGTGAGCTCGAAGCTCGCCTGGACGCTCGCCGCCGAGCCGTCTTGCGCGACCAATGTCCCGACGTAAGCGGGGTTCGCGAAGGCTCGACGGCGCACCTCTTCGGCGCCCTCGATATCAACCGGCGGAGCCTCCATCACGCGGACCACCGTGATTCCGTCGGCGGTGCCCCGGATGTCCTTCGTTTGCGGCGCGGCGAGACTCTGGATCAGCGCTGGATTTGCCCCGGGGAGGTGGCGGAAGCGATCGGTGATCTCCGCGAGCTTGCGCAGGAAGGTCGGTGTGAAGACGTTGCCGTCGTGCGGGAAGAGGCCGACGACGATCAGGTTCTTGTCGCCGAACAACCGGTACAGGTCGTTCAGGGCGCGGATGTAGGGGTGATCCTGGGGGAGCTGGCGGTCCGCGTCCACTTCGACGTGCAGGCGGCCGGCCGCCGCGAGCAACAACATCGTCGCCAACGCGACGGCGGCGACGACGAACCGACGATGCGCGACGATCCAGCGGGTGTACGCCTCAAGCCACCGCGACATGGGGGCAGGCCTCGTCTGCACTTCGGAGATAGGCCTCGAACGAAGCGTAGAACACGAGATTGAGCTCGGCGAAGACGGCATCCAGCCGCTCCCGAGCCGCAGCCACCATGCCCGGGGGCAAGCGTCGATCGAATCGTTCGATCCAATCGCGCAGGTACGTCACATGCCGATGCTCATCCTTCAGGATGCTCCCGATGACCGCCTGAGTCTTCGGGTCCGGAGCCAGAACCGCGTAGTTGGCTTCGAGCTTCGGAACGGCGTCGGCCTCGGCGATGAAGGTCGCGATCAGACACTCCGCGGTCTCCTCGTCCGAGAGCTCCTGCCGCTCCTGGTAGACCCGCTTCGTGTCGCGGGCACCACAGCGCGCGATCAACGCCTCGGTGCGGTCGACCTCGGGAGGAAGACGTCTGGGTGACACGCCCATTTCCGCCAACCGCCGCACGAGCAGATAGGCATGGCGCGCCTCGTCGGCCGCGTGCCGCGTCACAGCGAGCTTCAAGCGCTCGTCGCGCACCACGTCTGCCATCGCACCCAGGTCCGTTGCCCCACGCACCTCGGAGGCCCGGATGAGATTCAGCAGGGCTCCGGTGCCGCCGGGACGCGCATGGACGGCACGGAGGAACTCCACCATCTCACGGCTCGCCTGCATGGTCATGCGCTCCTTCGCACGGCGGGCGACTCGCCGGCAACCCCCGCGACCAAGCCGAAGCCCGGGAGCGGGTCGGGCACGACGATCTCCGGGTGATCCATCTCGAATGCATCGACGTACCGGAACGAACTCGCCTCCTGACCTTCCTGGCGCCATGGCGAACCGCGCCGCAGGTCGCAGACGAGCAACTCGTGCTCGGAATTCGCAAGCTTGCCGTACGGGGCACGAATGCCGGAGCGTCGGAACTTGAGCCACTCGTAGGTCCAAATTCGCTCGGGCTTCGAGCACACGATCGCTTGCTCCACCCGGAGCCGCTCGAGCAGACGCCCGACGAGGATGAACAACCCGAACGCGACCGCGGGTAAGAACCGGGGCCCGCCAGGCTGATCGTGCAGGGTTGCAAACCGCGTGATCTCCACGACGCGGGATGAGCGGAGCCCCCGAGGAAGCACGAAGTACTCTTCGGTCTCCAGTGGCCCGCCCCAACGCGGGGTGACCCGCATAGAGCCGACCGCTGCGCCCGACTGAGCATGCTCGACCAACAGCAGCCAGGATCGCTGGTCGTACGCGTCGGGTATGGGGATTTCGTATCCGCACCGCCCGACGTACACCTGCCGCCGCACCTCGAGAGCACGGGTCGTAGCCTCGCGGGTCGTGCACACCCCGAACTGATAGCCCCGAAAGAGGCGCCGGAATATCGGATTCCGCCGCGGCTCTCGGAGGCCGTCTACTACTGCAATCTGCTGACCTTTCTGCATGGCGCCCTCCGGAGGCGTCCGCCAAGCAAGCGCCATGCCGCTTCCCTGAGCACGCGGAATGCGCCTTGGCCCGTCATCGGCCCAGAGGAGAACGGGGAACGAGGGTTCCTGGCCGTCTCCTCGCGTTCAGCGGCGGCGCCGGTGGCCCGCCGCGAAAGCTTGCGACTGCCGCCTACGCCTGCGAACCTCGTATGATCCATGCATTATCATGCGATGATTCCCTTCATCGCGGCGGTGGCGAACCTGCTCCTCTGCATCCCGGTCCTTCGCCAGCGCAACCGCAGTCCGATGCACCACGCGTTCGTCCTGCTGACGATCACGCTCGCGTCGTGGAACCTCGACATCTTCGCGCTCTACTTCTTCGCCGACCCTGTCAGGGCGGAATGGTGGAGTCGGCTGTTCCGTACCGGCATGTGTTTCGCCCCCGCGGCGGCGTTCCAGACCGCCCTGGCGTTGTCACGGTCGTGGACGCCGGTGTGGGACGCCCTCCTCGGCGTCGCATACGTGGCCGGGGCGCTGCTGGCGCTCATCAACCTCCGCGGCGGTCTCGTGCGCGGTCTCACCCCCCACGTATGGGGATGGTACATCCAACCGACGCGCCTCTATTCTGCGCTCACCGCCCTTCTCCTCCTGTTCCTCGCGATGTCCATCGAGCGCGCATCGGTCGCCTACCGTCATCCTTCGTCGCCGCGACAGCGCGCCCAGGCGAAATTCTGGTTCCTCGGAGCGGTCGCCCAAACGATATTGAACCTCACGAACCTCCTTGCGATCTACGGAGTCCGGGTCTATCCGCTGGGCAGTCTCGGCAACGCGGTCTTCGTCGGCATCGTCGCCTACGCGATCGTGCGGCACCGGCTCATGGACGTCGACTACGTCGTGCGCAAGTTCGTGAGCTTCTCCCTGGCGTCGATCGCCGTCCTGGTTCCCGGCGGCGTAGGCCTCCTGGCCCTCGGCCGCCACTTGGGCGCCGGCGAGCCCCTCCTGATTGTCTTCGCCGCTCTCACGTTGGCGGTCACCGCAATGGCCGTGGTTCCTGCCGTGCAGGAAGCGCTGGAGAGTCGCCTGCAGCGGCTCCTCTTCCCCCGTCGCTACGATCATCGTATGCGCCTCCGCCAGCTTGCAGCCTCCCTCGTCCATGTCTTCGACGAGGCCGCCCTGATACGCCAGTTGGGCGACACGCTGACGACCGCGCTGGACGTGGAGCGCTGTGAGTTCTTCGTACAGCACGAGCGATCGACCATGCTCACCCGGGCCTATCCCGAACCGGGTGAGAGCCTCCCGCAGGCGGTCGCATTGTATGTCGAGGGTCAGCGGGGCGTCCTGCTCACGTCGGAACTCGAGGCGACCGGTGTTCCCGCGGCCCGGTATTTTCACGAGCGCGGATGGGAAGTCGGGATGCCCCTGCACGTCGAGGAACGCCTGACCGGCTTTATCGGCCTGGGTGCGTATCGCGATCTGAGCATCTTCTCGGGCGAGGATTTACAGCTACTCGTCACCGTGGTCTCCGCTGCGGGAGTCGCCCTCGAGAACGCCCGCCTCTCCCGCCGTCTGCACCGCTCGGCGACCGAGCTCGAGCGGGCGCGGCGGCTCTCGTCCATCGGGCTGCTCGCCGCGGGCCTGGCGCACGAGATCCGCAATCCGCTCGTCGCCGTGAAGACCTTCCTCGACCTGCTGCCGGAGCGGCTGGACGACCGGGAGTTCCTCACCAGCTTCCGCGACCTGAGCTTGACCGAGCTGCGTCGGGTGACCGACCTCGTCACGGACCTGCTCGCGCTCGGCAAATCGACGACCGCCGACCGCAAGGCGGTCGACGTCGCCGCGACGCTCGACCCCGTCCTCCGCCTGATGGAGTCGACCGCGGGCAAGCACCACGTGCGCCTCGCGGTGCAATGCCAGGCGGGCCTGCCCTCCGTGTGGGCCGATCCGGATCAGCTCAAGCAGATCGTGCTGAACCTCGTGCTGAACGCCATCGAGGTGAGTCCCGAAGGGACCCGCGTCTCCGTCGAGCTCCGCCACGCCGCGCAGGGCGGCATCGCGCTCGAGGTGCGCGACGAGGGGCCGGGCGTGCCCGCCGATCAGCTCGACAACATCTTCGACCCGTTCTTCACCACCAAGGAGAGCGGCACCGGACTCGGCCTCGCGCTTGTGCACCAGATGGTCGTCGAGCACGGCGGGAAGATCGCCGTCGACAGCGCCCCGGGACGTGGCGCCACGTTCCGCGTGACCCTCCCCGCCGCGCCGGCGACGCTCGAACGCACCGGCACATGAGCCCGCGGCCGCGGGGCGGCCACGTGGAGGGCACGCGTCCCGTGTGAGCTGTCGAGGGAGGGCTAGGGGAGCGCGTGCCCTCCGCCGTGCCTGGCAAGACGGGGGGTGAGGGGCGGATGCAGTGTCCGGCCACGGACAGGCCGGACGCGACGCGGCCGATGCCTCCACCCGGGCTCCCAACCCGAGGGCGCGAGTAGCTCGCACCGGGTGGAGGGTGGCATCGGCCGGTGCTGTTCGGCCTCGCAAACGCCGTGCCTCACCGCGCAGCGCCGTCGGCACGCGATCCTCACGCCCGGCAGGCGGAACGCTCGTTCCCGGCCGACGCGCCAGGGGACCCGCGCGTTCCTACGGCTCGATCACGAGCTTCGGATGGCGCCAGCGGATCACCGCCACCATCGTCGCGGCGGCGAGCAGGTTCCCGCCGAGCACCGCGGGCCATGCGAGCGCGTGCAGCACGGGCTCCGCCACGATCATCGACACCTGGAGGAAGCCATACTGGAGCACCACGAAGAGCAGCACGACGCCGAAGCCGAGGCTCGGATTGCGCTCGACCGACGCGACCAGCCAGGCGGTGGCCATCCCAATGAGCAGGAAGATCAGCGCGTGTATCCAGGTGAACGAGATCACCATCTCGAGCGACACCGCCAGGCTCGCGGGGTCGTCGAGCCCCCGCCCGCCCCGGAACAGCGCCGTGCCCAGGACCGTCGGTGTGTAGAGCGGCCGGCCCTGCACCACGTCGATCAGGAGGAACCAGAGCGCGATCGCGGCTGCCCCGGCCAGGCCGACGAGGACCCCCTCGGCGTACGTCGTGACCTCGACGGGGGTGGGTGGCGCGCCGGCGACCGGGTGGGAAACGCTCTCGGCAGCCATGACGGACTCCTTTCTGGGCGCCGTGGCGCCCGTCGCGAAGGGTCGTCTCTTGCACGCCTACGTCCGCGGTTCGGCCGCCGTCAAGCCCGCATCTGTGTGCGCTCACCCCACAGCGCGTCGCGCAGCCCCGACGACCGAACGAGCGGCCGCTCGACCGCGGCGCGCAGCGTCTGCGCCTCTCCCCACACCTCGACCCGCCGCCGCGCCCGCGTGACCGCGGTGTAGATCAGCTCGCGGGTGAGCACCCGCGACGGCTCGGTCGGCAGCACGAGGAGCACCGCGTCGAACTCCGAGCCCTGGCTCTTGTGAACGGTCATCGCCCACGCCGTCTCGTGCGCCGGCAGGCGCGCGGGCGGCACGCGGCGCACCGCGCCGTCGGCCGCCTCGAAGTGGACGCGCAGCGCGCCGCGCGCGGCGGGGTCGGGCAACACGATGCCGACGTCGCCGTTGAACAGCCGCAGCTCGTAGTCGTTCTGCGTCACGAGCACCGGGCGGCCCGCGTACCACGGGCCGCGGCCCCCGCCGAGCACGCTCGCCCGCAGCCGGGCCTCGAGCCGGTGGTTCACGGTCTCCGCGCCCGCCGGCCCGACGCGGTGGGCGCACAGCACGCGGAACGCAGCGAACGCGGCGAACGCCTCGCCGACATCCGCCCCGGCGACGACCCGATCGAGATAGGGCCGGAAGCCCTCGAGCGCACGCTCGTCGAGCTGCGGGCGCACGTCCGTCGCCACCGTCATCGGGCGCCAGACGACGTCGGAAAAGCCGCCCTCCTCGAGCAGCGCGAGCGCGCCGGCGCCGTCGCCGCGATTGACGGCCGCGGCGAGCCGGCCGATGCCGCTCTCGGCGCCGAAGCGCCAGCTCCGCCGCAGCAGCACCACCGAGTCGCCGAGCGCCGACGTCCCGCCCGCGGCGGCGGGCACGGGCGCGCCTGTCACCGCCGCCAGCCGCGCCGCGCACGCCTCCGAGAGCCCGGGGGCGGGGCCGCAGACGTCCCCGAGCACCGCCCCCGCCTCCACCGAGGCGAGCTGGTCGCGATCGCCGAGCACGACCAAGCGCGCGGCGGGGGGAAGCGCCGCCACCAGCTTCGCCATCAGCGCGAGGTCGACCATCGACGCCTCGTCGACCACGAGCACGTCGAGCGGAAGCGGATTGGCGCGGTCGTGACGGAACGCCACCGATCCCGACCGCGGGCCGAGCAGGCGGTGGATCGTGCACGCGTCCTCGGGGATCGCGTCGCGCGCGGCAGGGTCGAGCGGCTCGCGGCGCTTGGCCGCTCGCACGGCCTCGGCGAGCCGCGCCGCAGCCTTGCCCGTCGGCGCGACGAGCCCGGCGCGCAGCCGGCCGTGCGCCTGCGCCGCGAGCAGCGCGAGGATGCGCACCACGATGCTCGTCTTGCCGGTGCCAGGCCCGCCCGAGATCACGCACAGCCGCCGCAGCGCCGCGGTCGCGGCCGCGATCCGCTGCCAGTCGACCTCGCCCTCCTGCGCCGGGCCGAAGAGGCGCACGAGGTCGGCGCGCAACCGCCGCTCGTCCACCTCTTCCACGACCGCGGCGCGCGCGAGCAGGTCGTCGGCGAGCCGCCGCTCGTAGGCCCAGTAGCGGTGGAGGTAGAGGCGGCCGCGCCCGTCGAGCACGAGCGGGCGGTGCTCGCCGGGCGCGCCGACGACCGGCGATGCGCGCAGCGCGGCGGTCCAGGCGTCGAGGCCCGGCGCGACGACAGGGGTGACGTCCGCCGGGGCGTCGACGCCCTCCTCGGGCATGACGACGCCGCCCGCGAGCGCGGCCAGGTCGACGCAGACGTGTCCGCTCGCCGTCGCGCGGCTGGCGAGACAGGCGGCGAGCGCGAGCTCCGGCGCGTCGCTGCCCGCCAGGTGGGCGACGAAGCGCGCAAAGTGCGCGTCGAGGTCGGCGAGCCCCGCCGCGCGCAGCGCCTCCAGACGCTCGATCATGCCCGGGCCTCTCCCGCCGCCATCAGCGCGTCGAGCGCTTCGACGAGCGCGCGCGCGGGTCGGTCGTGGAAGACCCCACGCGCGGGGCCGCTCGCCGGGTCGAGGCCGCGCAGGAAGAGGTAGAAGACGCCGCCGAAGTGCGCCTCGTAGGCGTATCCCGGGAGGCGTAGCCGCAGCCAGCGATGCAGGGCCACCGTGTAGATCAGGTACTGGAGGTGATAGCCATGGGCAGCCATCACCGCCGGCAGGCGCTCGGCGGCGTAGTCGGCGGGCGTGTCACCCAGCCAGTTGGACTTGTAGTCGGCGAGCCAGTAGCGCCCGGCGCAGGTGAACACGAGATCGACGAAGCCCTTCATGTAGCCCCGCACCGGGCCGGCCGGCGCGCCGAGGGGGCCCGCGGGGATGCCGTGCGCGCGCAGCAGGCGGGCGAGTGCCGCCGGGCGCAGCGCGGCGAGCGGGTAGTGGAACTCGATCTCGTCGAGGCGGTCCGCGCGTGTGACGCGGTCGAGGCGAATCACGCCCCTGGCGTCGAGCGGCGTCGCCACCACGCGCGCGAGCAGCTCGAGCACGGCCGGCGTCCATTCCGGCTCGAAGCCGTGCGCGGCGAGCGCGGCCTCGACCGCGGCGCGTCGCGGGCCCGCATCGGGGTCCGCGAAGTCGATGCGCTCGAGGATCGCATGCAGGCAGCTCCCCGCACGCGCGCCGCGCGGGAACGTGAACGCGTCGCGCCGGCCGGCGGGCACCGCGGCGGCCGGCGCGCCGGTGTCCTGGTCCGTGGTGAGGCTCGAGAAGCTCACGACCGACCACGGCACGGGGATGGCGCCGGTGAACCGGCGGGCGGCGAGCGACGCGGCTCCGAGGGGCGGCCCGGGGCGCGCGGCCGGCCGCGCCGCGGGCAGCGGCTCGACCGCGATCGCGCCGCCCGCGCGCGCGGCGACGCGGTCGAGGTCGGCGCGCCACGCGGCCGGGGTGAGCCCACGCACGTGATCGGAGAGCGCGCCGACCGGGTCCTCCCCGGCGACCCCCGGCTGGTGCAGCAGCCACGCGAGCGGCGAGGTCTCCGCGCCCTTCGCCTGCGCCCACACGACGTAGCAGCGCTCCCGCGCGCGCGTGAGCGCCACGTAGAGCAGGCGCAGGCGCTCGGCCAGCTCCTCGCGGCAGGCGAGCGGCCGCGCGGCAGCCTGGCGCGCCGAGCCGAGATCGAGGCAGGGCCGGTCCCCCTCCGCCGGGTCGTGGAACTCGAGGGCGGCGCCCTGCTTGGTGTGCAACCACCCGTCCCAGAGGAAGGGACAGAACACGATCGGGTACTCGAGGCCCTTGCTCTTGTGGACGGTCACGATCGTGACCAACCGCTCGTCGCTCTCGAGCCGGAGCTGCTGCGCGTCGTCGCCGGCCTCCACCCGCTCGGCCCGCCGCCGGCCGGCGAGCCACTCGACGAGCCCGTCGGGCCCGCCCCGCTGCGCGCGCGCCCGCTCGGCGAGCAGCTCGGCGAGATGGAGCACGTCGGTGAGCCGCCGCTCGCCGTCGGGCAGCCCGAGCAGGCGCGGGGCGACGTTCTCCTCGGCGAGCAGCGTGCGGAACATGCGCGCGAAGCCGTGCGTGCGCCAGAGCGCGTGCCAGCGATGGAACGCCTCGGCGCGCCGCGCCCAACCCTCCTCGTCGCCCGCGAGCCGCAGGAGCTCTTCCCCGGTCGCGCCGAGCAAGGTGGTGGCGAGCGCCGCCCGCAGGAGCGCCGCGTTCGCCGGCTCGGCGACCGCGAGCAGCACGCGCTCGACCTCGGTGGCCGCGGGCGCGTGGAACACCGAGTCGACGGCCTGCTGCACGCTCGCGACGCCGCAGGCGGTGAGCGCCTCGCGCACGCGGCGGCCCTCGTCGTTCGTGCGCACCAGCACGGCCACGTGGCCCCCACCGAGCGGGGCGTCGCCGAGCCGCGCCTGCCCGCTGGCGCCGAGCGCGAGCAGCCGGGCGATCTCGCCCGCCACCGCGCGGGCGGCCCGGTCGCGCGCCTCCGCTTTGCTCGCCGCGGCGTCGAGGACCCACAGCCGCAGCGGCGCGTCGCCGTCGCCGGCGCCCGTCAGCGCTGCGCGCTGCGCCGCGGCGGCCGGCCGCGCCGGGCGGAACTCGATCTGCGGCAGCAGAAACGGGCGCGGCACGTGCCCGAAGAGCGCGTTGACCGCATCGACGAGACGGGGCGCGGCGCGCCACGTCACATCGAGGGGATGCGGCCCCGCGGCCTCGCGCTGCGCCGCGAAGTAGGCGAAGACGTCGGCCCCGCGGAAGCCGTAGATCGCCTGCTTCGGGTCCCCCACCAGGAAGACGGGTAGACCCCGGGCCCCCCAGACGCGGCGCAGGATCGCGTACTGCACGGGATCGGTGTCCTGGAACTCGTCGACCAACGCAGCCGGGTAGTCCGCGCGCAGCTCGGCCGCGAGCGCCTCGCCGCGCGCCGGGTCGTCGAGCGCGGCGCGCAGGCGCAGCAGCAGGTCGTCGTACGCCTGGACCTCGAGCCGACGCTTGCGGGCCTCGAGATCCAGGCGTGCCTGCTCGAGCAGGCACGCCTGGAGTGCGCTCGCCCGCAGCGTGAAGCGGTTTCGGAGCGCGTCGCGCGCGGCGACGAGCGCCGTGCAGGCGTCGAAGAAGGGGTGGCGCGGCGCCACACAACCCTTGCGCGTGGCGGTCGCCAGCCGCTCCGCCGCGAGCCTCTCGATGCCCTCGCCGAGGGCGAGGCGCGGGGCTTCGGCGGCGAGGCCGACGGCGATCTCCTCGAGCCAGGCGGCGATCCGCGCCGGAGAGTATCTCCCGGGGCGCAGCGCCGCCGTGTCGCCCAACGCGGCGGCGACGGCGTCCGGCTGCCAGCACGCACGCGCCGCGGCCCACGCGGCACAGAACCGGGCCTCGAGCGCCGGGGTATCCGCCGGCTCCACGGCCGCACGCACCTCGAGGTAGGGGCGGCCGACCGGCCCCCGCACCAGCTCCGCGAGCCGCGCGGGTGCCAGCTTCGCTGCGAGCACGTGCTCGACGAAGAGCGGCGACGCGCCGTAGAGGTGGCGGCGCCAGAAGTCCTCGACGACCTCGATGAGGAGCTCGTCGGGATCCCCGACCAGCTCGGGGGCGAAGGGCTGCCCGCTCTCGAACGCGCGGTCGGCGAGCGCCCGTTGACAGAAGCCGTGGATGGTGAAGACCGCAGCGAGGTCGAAGCTCCGCAGCGCGTCCTCGACGAGCCCGAGCGCGCGCTTCCGATCGGGCCGGCTATCCAGCAGCGCGCCGAGAAAGGCATCCGCGCTCTCGCCGGCGCGCAGCGCCGCGCGCACGGCGAGGAGGAGCGCGCGAATGCGGGCGCGCAGCTCCTCGGTCGCCGCGCGCGTGTAGGTGAGGACGAGAACGCGCTGCACCGGCAGCTCGCGCTCGACGAGCAGGCGCAGGTAGAGACGCGTGATGGTCGTCGTCTTGCCCGTCCCCGCGCTCGCCTCGACGGCGGTAACGGCGTCGAGCGGGAGCGTGAAGACGTCGAGGCCCTCCGCGGCGCTCGCCGTCATGCCTCCCCCCCCTCGCTCGCGTGCAGCGGGTCGAACACGGCGTGCGCGAGATCGAGGAACTCCCGCCCGAGCGGCGGCGCCGAGCGGAAGGCGAGGTCGACGTAGGCGTCGTTCCCTTCGGCCCGCTCGCCCTCGGCGAACTTCCGCCGCGCCGCCCCGAGTGGGTCCTTCCCGTGGCGGCAGGCCGCGCGCGCGCTTTCGGGGAAGAAGGGCAGCGGGCGGTGCAGCCCCTCCCAGTAGAGCGCGGCGAGGCGCGCGAGCGGCGTCGCGGGTGCCGCGGCCGGCGCGAGCGTCACGTCCTCGCTCTCGCCGACGCAGCGGCTCGCGGGCACCACGCCCGCGGGCGCGACGCAACCGAGCACGAGGTGGCGGACCCACAGGTCGAGGCGATCCTTGGCGCGCATCGGGCCGAGGCGCACGGTCACGAGCCCCGCCTCGGTCACGCCGCCGAGCGTGCCGGCGAGCCGCACCGGGCCGAGCGTCAGGTCGACCGCGAGCGGCGGTAGCGCCGCCCCGGCGCGCGCCGCCTCCGCCCGGGCGGCCAGATCCTCGATCTCCTCGCACGCGTGCCGGAAGACCACCTCGCCGACGCGACCGTGCGGCAGCATGCCCGCGCCGCGCACGATCGGCAGCGCAGCGGCGAGTGGGTTGCCGGCGAGCCGCCAGGCGAGGAGCCGCGAGCGCAGCGACCAGCGCTCGAGCCCCGCGAGCTCGAAGGGCTCGCGGCTCTCGATCATCCCCTCGGCTTCCTCCAGACGGAGCCCGAGCCGCTCGCGCAGCAGGTAGCGCACCGGATGCTTGAGGAAGCGCGCGAGCCGCTCGACGTCGATCGTCCGCCACTCCTCGCCGGCCTCCGGCAGCCGGCGCACGAAGGCCGGCGCCCGCTCGGCGCCGGCGACCCGCCGGATCGCCGCGCAGCGCTCGGCGGCGTAGCTGAAGAGCTCGGGCTGCGTGCCGTCGAAGTAGCGGCGGCTGAACGCCTGGAGCGGATGCGCGACGAGCAGCTCGCGACCGTAGGCCTGCTCGACGTAGTCGAGCAGCTCGCTCACCGCCACCGAGGGTGGCAGCCGCCGGTTGTCCCGGATGTCGCGACCGACCCAGCTCAGGTAGAGGCACCGCCGGGCCGAGAGCAGCGCCTCGAGGAAGAGGTAGCGGTCGTCGTCGCGGCGGTTGCGGTCGCCGCGGCGGGGGGCGTCGGCCGTGCGGTCGAAGCCGGGCGGGCGGCTCGAGCGTGGGAACGCGCCGTCGTTCATCCCGAGCAGGCAGACCACGGCGAAGGGGATGCTGCGCATGGGGACCATCGCACACACGGTGACGCTCCCGGCGAGGAACCGGCCGGTGCGCACCGGCACGTCGAGCGCACGGCGGAGCTCGGCGCGTACGAGCGCGAGCGACACGGGGCCCGTGAAGCCCGCCCGCTCCGCCGACTCGGCGAGCGCGCGCAGAGCTGCGCGCACCGCGGCGGCCGCGTCCTCGTCCTCCTCCGCCTCCGGGGTGAAGAACGCGTCGAGCAACGCCCCCAGCGCACCCGCCCACTCGCCCGGCGGCCGGGGCGCCGCCAGCCGCTCGCGCAGCGCGAACGCGGCGGCGGCGAACGTGGCGAGCGGGCCGAGCGCGCGTGCCGCCGTACCCTCGATGTCGTCGTACGGCAGCACGCCACCCACGCCGCCCTGGTCCTCGCCCGCCATCGTGTAGCCGAGCAGCAGGCGGTCGAGCCCGAAGCGCCACGTGTGCTCGCCGATGGCCGGCAGCCCGAGCGCGCCGCGCGCGGCGGCGTCGACGCCCCAGCGCACGCCGCTCGCCCGCACCCAGCGATGCGCGAGCGCGACGTCGCCCTCGGCCATGCCGAAGCGCCGGCGCACCGCGTCCACGGCGATCAGCGCGAGCAGCCGGCTCGCTTCGTAGCGGCTCTCGGGCAGCTCGAGCAGCTCGAGGAACGCCTCGACCAACGGGCTCTCGCTGCGCAGGCTCACATCGGCCACCGTGAACGGGATGCGTCGCTCGGGCGGCGCCGTGGCGAACACGGCTTCGACGCACGGCGCATAGCGCTCGACGTCCGGGGTCATGACGACGACGTCCGCGGGAGACAGCGTCGGGTCCGCGGCGAAGAGCGCCAGCAGCCGATCGTGCAGCACCTCGACCTCGCGCATGGGCCCATGGCAGGCGTGCGCCTGCACCGAGTCGTCGTCGGGCGGGAGCACGGGCCGGTCCGCGCCGTCCCGGCGGTCGCGGAGGTGGAGCACGTCGGACTGGAGGCACTGGAGGAGCGTGCCCGTGCCCGGCTCCTCGAACGTATCGACCTCGGCGGCGGCGTACTCCTGCACCGCGTCGATGAAGTCGCGCCCCAGGCGGCCGAACGAGGCGAGCAGCGGGTTGCCCGCGGCGAGGTGCAGCGCGGCGGCGTCGCGCCGCCCCGCCCGGCGCGGCAGGTCACGCTCGGCGACGACGTCGCCCCAGTACTCGCGGCAGGGGTTGAGCACGAAGAGGTGCACGTCGAGGTGCGCGGCGAGGCGGGCGAACGCGTCGAGCTCGGCCGGCGGGAGGGTTGGGATGCCGAAGAGCGCGACGCGCGCCGGCAGGCCCACGCGTCCCACCGCTCCCGCCACGGCGGGCGTCAGCTTCGCCGAGAGGCGGGCGCGGTGCGCCCCGGGCTCGCGGGCGACCAGCCGCCGCCACAGCGCGGCCTGCCAGTGCGTCTCCTCGCCGCGCTCCCAGGCGAGGATCCAGTCCGGCCGATAGACGAGGTACCGGTCGAACACGTCGGCGAGACGGCGCGCGACCTCGAAGCGGCGCCGCTCGTCTCCCGCGCCGAGCGCATCCACGAGCGGGGCGAAGACGGAGTCGGGGGGCAGCGCCTCGAGCAGCGCCATCAGGTGCCAGGTGACCACGGCCGGCTCGAGCGCGGGCGCGGCCGGGACGTCGGGGAGCAGCCGGCGCAGGACGTCCCAGAGGAACGCGGCCGGCAACGGGAAGCGAACGTTGGCACACACACCGAGCCGGGCGGCGATCCGCATCGCGAGCCACCGGGCCATGCCCCCGTTCTGGACCACGACCACCTCGGGCACGAGCGGCGGCGCCGGCGAGGCCCCGAGCACGTCCACGAGCCGGTCGGCGAGCGTCTCGAGGCGGTTGCCCTGAACGACCGTCAGCATGCGTCCCCGAGGATACGGCCCCGGCCCGTCAGCGGCTGACCGCCCGGATCACATGCCGAGCCGGCGCATCTTCTTCACCAGCCCGCGGTAGGTGATGCCGAGATCCTCGGCGGCCCGGACCTTGACGCCTCCGGTGCGCGCGATGGCCGCGGCGATCTCGGCGCGCTCGAACTCGTCGGTTCGCCGCTGCAGCTCGCCGCGCACGCTGCCGTTCGCTCCCGCCACGTTGATGATGTGGTCCGAGAGCAGGTCCTCGGTGATCGGCGCGCCGGGCTCGGCGAGGATCATCGCCCGCTCGAGCTCGTTGGCGAGCTCGCGGACGTTGCCCGCGAAGGGGTAGCGGGCGAGGAGCGCCAGCGCCTCCGGCGTGGGGGGGCCGACCGGCTTCTTCAGCTGCGCCGTGAGGCGGGCCACGAGGTGGCGGGCGAGCGCCGGGATGTCCTCGCGCCGCTCGCGCAGCGGCGGGAGGTGGATCGGGAAGACCCGCAGCCGATAGTAGAGATCCTCGCGAAAACGGCCGGCCTTCACCTCCTCCTCGAGGCGGCGGTTGGTGGCCGCGATCACGCGCACGTCGACGGGGCGGGTGCGCGACTCGCCGACCGGGCGCACCTCGCCCTCCTGGAGCACGCGCAGCAGCTTCGCCTGGAGCCCGAGGGTCATCTCCGAGATCTCGTCGAGGAACAGCGTCCCTCCGTCGGCCACCTCGAAGAGCCCCTTGCGGTCGGCGATCGCGCCGGTGAAGGCGCCGCGGCGATGGCCGAAGAGCTCGCTCTCGAGGATACCCTCCGAGAGCGCCGCGCAGTTGACCGCGACGAACAGCCGATCCCGCCGCGGGCTGCCCGCGTGAATCGCGCGCGCGATCAGCTCCTTGCCCGTGCCGGTCTCGCCCTCGAGGAGCACGGTCGTGCGCGACGGCGCCACCTTGGCGACCAGCACGAGCGCAGCGCGGAAGACGCTGCTGTCGCCGACCAGCTCGTGCGCACCCTGCGCCTCGGCCTGGCGCAGGTAGGCGTTCTCGGCGGCGAGCCGCTCGTTCGCCCGGTGCAGCTCCTCGACCAGCCGGGCGTTCTCGCGCGCCAAGTGGAAGACCTCGACCGCCCGCCGCAGCGAGATGCGCAGCTCCTCGCTCTCCCACGGCTTGGTGACGTAGCGGTAGATGCGGCTCGTGTTGATCGCACGGATGATCGCCTCGACGTCCGTGTAGCCGGTGAGGATGATGCGCACCGCGTCGGGGCGCAGCGCCATCGAGCGCTCGAGGAACTCGGTGCCGCTCATCACCGGCATGCGCTGGTCGGCGACGATCACCGCGGGCTCGTGCGTCTCGAGCAGCTCGAGGCCGCGCGCGCCGCTGTCGGCGGTGAGCACGCAGAAGTCGTCGCCGTAGTTGAACGTGAACGAGCGCAGGATGTCCGGCTCGTCGTCGACGACGAGCACCGGGAACTGGCGGTAGTCGACGTCCACGGCGCTCCCTATCCGCTCGCGCTCGCCGCCCTGTCAAGCGAAGCGACGGCGACGGGAAGGACAATTTTGAACGTCGAGCCCTTGCCGGGGGCGCTGCTCACCTCGATGCGGCCCCCGTGGGCGGCCACCACGCCGTGGCTGATCGCGAGCCCGAGCCCGGTGCCGCGGCCGACGTCCTTGGTGGTGAAGAACGGCTCGAAGATGCGCCCGAGAACGTCGGGGGCGATGCCCGCCCCGTCGTCGCGGATCGCCACGGTCACGACGTCGGCCTCGGCCCGGGTGGTGATCCAGACGTTCCCCGTCCCGGGGATCGCGTCGCAGGCGTTGGCGAGCACGTTCATGAAGACCTGGTTGAGCTGGCCCGCGTCGCACTCGACCGGCGGCAGCGCGCCGTAGTCGCGGTGGATCGTGACCCGCTCGCGCCAGCGCGAGGCCAGCAGCCGCAGGCTCACCTCGATGCCCTCGTGCAGGTCGACTGCCTTGTGCGCAGCCTCGCCGAGGCGGGAGAAGCTGCGCAGATCCTTCACGATGGCGGCGGTCCGCTCGGCGCCGCGGGCCATCACCTCGACGATCTCCTCGGCCTCGCGCAGGAGGCGCTGCACCTCGGGCGCCGCCGCCCCGGCGGCGGCGCGTGCCAGGCGGCGGCGCAGCGGCGCCACGTTGGCGGCGATGAAGCTCACCGGGTTGTTGATCTCGTGGGCGACCCCGGCCACGACGCGGCCGAGCGACGCCATCTTCTCCGACTGCACCAGGTGGGTCTCGGCCGCCTTCAGCTCGCCGTAGGCTTGCGCCAGCTCGCGGTTGGCGCCCTCGAGCTGCTGCGTGCGCTCGCGCACCCGCTCCTCGAGGCTCGCGTTGAGCGCGACCAGCGCCTCGTAGGACGCGGCGTTCTCGAGCGCGGTCGCGGTCTGGTGCGCGAGCGCGCGCAGGAACGCCGCGTCGCCCGCGGTGTAGAACAGGCCGGATCGCTTCGGCCCCGCGGTGAGCGCGCCGACCAGCTCGCCACCGTGCTGGAGCGGCACGGCGATGTCGGCGTCGAGCAGCGCCAGCGCCGCGCGCACCGCCTCGTGCGTCTCGGCGTCGCGATAGAGCTCCGGCGCGTCGTAGGCGGTTGCGAGGCGCCCGTCGGCCAGCTCGGCCCGCAGCGCCGGCGGCACCACGGCGCCGCCGCCCACCTCGTGCGGCCCGCCGTCGCGCCCGACGAAGATGCGCGTGGCGGTGTTGGGAATGGCGTCCTCGACGCCCGCCCGGACGAGCGCCGCGATGTGCTCGCGCGTCAGCGCGGCGGCGAGCTGCGCGCCGACCTGCGCCAGCACCTTGCCGCTGTCGTATCGCGTGCGGAAAAACACGCGGTCGACGAAGGCCTGGAGGCGCGAGCGCAGGGGATTGAAGAGCACGAGGACCGCGAGCGTGAACGCGACCGGGAACGCAGGCGAGTCGGTGATGTCGCCGGCCTGGAGGATCAGGTTGAACACGACGACCGCGGCCACGTAGGCGGCGCTGACCGAGCCGGTGAGCAGGAGGTAGTAGGCGCCGCGCTTCACCATCGCATCGATCTCGAACAGATCGTGCTTGACCACCGCGTAGGCGAGCGAGAGCGCGAACAAGAACGCGGTGAAGGCCCCCGTGTTCACGGCGAGGCTGCCGGCGGTCACCGCCGAGGCGACGAAGAGGAGCCCGGGCAGCCCGAAGCCGAAGACGGTGCCCAGGGTCATCACGCGCACGCGCTGGCGCGCGAGCTGGGAGCGGCCGCGCCGGTACTCGGCGACCAGGCGCAGCCCGAAGAAGACCGCGTCGAGCCCGAGGTAGAGGGTCGCGAGGTTGTGCACCGCCGAGTAGGCGGTCGGGTGGTAGAGGACGACCTCGTAGGGCACGAGCAGCGCGAGCGACGCGAGGTAGCCCACCCAGGCGAAGCGCGCGAAGCGGTGCGGCTGCGGGAAGAAGAGCGCGAAGTGCAGGCCGGCCGCGGGGCAGAGCGCCTCGACGAGCACGTGCAGGCGGAAGAAGGTGGCCGGGCCGTAGAGGTCGACCGCGGTCATGAAGTAGAAGGCGAACAGCCCGCTGAACGCGAGCAGCGCGCGCGCGAGCGCCGAGCGCGGGCGAAGGACCCAGACGACGAGCCCCGAAGCGAGGTAGACGGCGCTGTTGAGCAGATAGGCGCCGAACAGGAGCAGCCAGTCGCGCCAGCCGAAGCGCTGCGCGCTCACGGTGACCGTGCGGCGCTGCCCGCGCCAGGCGATCTCGTAGCTCACGGGCGTTCCCGGCGCGAGCGCGGCGACCATGCGGTAAACGTCGGCGGCGCCGCGCACGCGCCGCCCGTCGACCGCAACGACCTGGCTCTGGTAGAGCCCCGGGATGCGCGTGCCCGACCACGGCGCGAGCCCGATCGACGCCACCACCCGGTTGTCGAGGAGCACGAAGCCGGGGAACGTGCGGCCGACCCAGGCCGTGCTGGTGATCGTCGTGCGGGTGCCGAGCGCCACCGCGATCAGCGCGATCGCGAGCGCGGCGGCGCGCACGGCACGCGGCGCCCGCGGTGTCGTGGGGAAGCTCTCCGGCATGGCCGGCCGCCGCGGGAGCCTACCTCAGGGGATCACCCGAACGCCACCGCGACGCGGGCCCGGTCCCCTGCCCGACGCTCCCTCGTCCCGGCCGGCGCGCACGGGGCGACCCTCGCCGGCGGCCGGGTGCGGCGCCGTTGCCCGGCGGCCCTCCGCGATGCTAGACCCCAGGGCGATGGCCACGGAACGGCAGCGAGAGCTCCGCCGGCGGCGCAAGCGGCGCCAAGAGCGCCTCAAGCTGCGCCGGCGCGAGCAGGCGAAGGAGCGCCGCCGCCAACGCGCGAAGAGCTAGGAGCCTGTCCGAGAAACGTTCACTCGGACTCCGACTTGGGATGAATCTCTGGGTTCTTCCGGCTTCAGTGTGGGTAAAGGTCCAAGCCGCCGCAGTGTGTAGAAGTCGGTACCTGATCTGACACCGTGATCGTCCGGTCATCGGTGTCGGGTTCACGTTTGTTGTCCGCTCCCGCTCACGCCGCCAGCATCTTCTCCTTCGCCAGCGACACGCTGTCCAGGAAGGTCTGCATCGGCGTCTTGCCGTAGCACCATTGGCCCTGGTGCGTCCGCTGCTTGTTGTAGACCACGAGCCACGCGCCAAGCCTCACGCCGCGTTCTTCGTCGTGCGCGCCTCCTTTCGTTCGGCGGTCATGTCCAAGTACCGGCGATCGTCCAGGCGAAGCCGGACCCAGTGCGCCACCGGAAAGACGTAGAACTGGGGACCGTTTGCGCGACGTTTGACAAACTCGGGCGTTTGTAGGGACTATACTCGGAGCCAGCCTGACCATTCCTCCCCACGACGGAGCCATGCCGTGACCAAGGCTGACACCCTGCGCCTGCAGGACGCCCGTGCCGCCTTCCGCCTGCTCGGAGAGTGCCGGGACCTGGGAAACGAGCCGGCCCTCTGGCACCAGCACATGTTCGAGGGGCTATCCGGGCTGTTCGGCGTCACGCAGGCGACCGGGGGCGAAGGGTGGTGGCACACCCCGACTGCCCCCATCCGTCCGGTCTCCGCGTTCGGTGCGAGCCAGGATCCCGTGGCCCATGCGCTCTGGCTCGCCTATCACCGGCAGCACGGCACGAGCACCGATCCCTTCTTCCGTGCCCTCCATGGCAGGACGGATCGGCTGATCACACGGACCCGGCGAGACCTGGTGTCCGACGCCGAGTGGTACCGGTCCTCCAGCTTCAACGACTTCCGGCGACCCGCCCGCATCGCCCACGAGCTGACGTCGCTCTTCCGGGTGAACGCGGGGGGCGCGATCAGCGTGATCGCGCTCAACCGGATGACCGGCGAGCGGGCCTTCTCGGGACGCGAGCGGCGGCTCCTGGACTTCTTCCACCTGGAGCTGGGCCGCTTGATCGGTGGCCCGCTGGTGAGCGCGACGGAACCCGGCCTCGACGGCCTCTCGCCCCGGCTCCGCCAGACCCTTGCCTGCCTGCTCGAGGGCGACAGCGAGAAGCAGGTCGCGAGCCGCCTCGGCCTGAGCCGGCCGACCGTCCACCAATACGTGACCGCGCTCTATCGGCACTTCGGCGTGGCGAGCCGCGCGCAACTCCTCGCCCACGTCCTCGGGCGACGACGCGGATCGGGTCGCGCATCCGCGGAGTGACGCCGGTCGCCGTGGGGCGCGACGGCGGCGGCCGGGGCGATCGCCCGTTCAGCCGCACGAACAGTCGGCGCGCGTCGTCTGCTGGCACGTCTGCCCCGCCGGACACCCGCCTCCGCAGATTCCCGTCGCCAGATCGAAGCCGCACGGTTGTGCGAGGAGCTGCGGCTGGACGACCCCTTGCAGCTTGTGCACGCCGTCGAGCAGCTGCGAGACGCCGGTGATCGCGTCCTGGGCGAGCGCGGTCTCCTTCGTCCGGAGCTGCCCGCTCGTCTTGAGCGTCTGGAGCTGTGCGAGCACGTCCGCCATGGCCGTGTCGCGCTCCGCTAGCGCGTTGAAGAGGTCCTGGACCGCCGGGAGGCTGAGGCTGCCGCCGGCGGGATCCGGCGTGCTCGCGGCGGTGACGACCGCCCAGCCCTTGGTCTGGAGGACGTCGAGCTTGTCGCTCTCCACTTGCAGCGCCTGCGACGCGGCGAGGAGCCTGGCCGACGTCTTCATCTTCGCCGCTGCGTCGCGGATCCGCTGGACCGCGAGCTGATACGGTTCGAGGAGCACGGCGATGATGGAGATCACGACGAGCAGCTCGATCAGCGTGAAGCCGGCGGCGGCGCAACGGTCCCGAAGCCGGTTTCTTGTGGGAGTCCGAGGTCGATGGATCATGCTGTCACCTCCGCTCCATCCGAGTCAGGCAACGATCACAGGGCCGATCGCACCGCGCGCACGTTGAGTAGCGTGGTCTTGGGGAAGATGAACGTGTTCCCCCCGGGGTAGCCCTTCACGAAGAGGATCGTCCACGCGTCCTGGTCGTTCCGGGAGCTTGCCGTCCAATAATACCCGTAGAACGACGGGCCGAAGATCGGATCGATGCATGCCGTTCCCGGGGTTGCCGTTTCCAGGGTCGGACATCCGGACTGGGAGAGGTCCAGGATGGTTTCCAGCTCCCCGACGGTTGGCAGACGCCAGTCGGTGTAGTTGCCGAGAAACGCCTGGGACGTCGTCGCCCCATCCTCGCTCGTACTGGCGCCGGCGTAGGCCATCGCATCGCGCCACGGGACTTGGTCCCTCACGTAGTGCGCCGTCGGCGTGCACGTGCCGCCCGGGCAGTCGGCGTCGGCGACGCAGAGCTGCGGGGCGCTCGAGCAGGCGCCGGCCGTCTTCTTCTCCCACTGGAGCCCGGTGTCGTAGTCGATCACCGTCCCGTCGCCGTTGTCCTGATAGCGGCATGCGATTCCGGCCTTCGCCGCGGCTGCGGTGATCTTCGGGAGCGCCGCCTGGAACTTCGTCTGGCACTTCCCGAGATCTGCCGGCTTCCCCACCAGCGCCTTCGCCGTCTCGCCCGCCTGACACTTGCGCAGCGCGGCCCACACCTTGAACTTCTTCGCGACGCACGCCGACGTCGTCAGCGCGCCGCGCGCCGGGATCCCCGAACCGAGCAGGATCGCGACGACCAGCGCGCCGCAGAGGTCCCGGCGCCCTCGCGTCGGTCGTTCCCGTCCCGCCCGAGGTGTTGGCCTCATCGGAGCCGGAGCGAACCTACCCGGCAACGTGGTCGACTCTTCGGTCACCGCCATCGTGAGGTTCACGCGTCGCATCTGTCGGCTCCCCCCTTCGAGCATGGTTTACACACCGTCCCGCCGGATCCGGCCAGATGCGCCGGTGACGGCTGCGTCGCACGTAGCGAGCACACCCCCGGTCTGGCAATTCCTCCAAACAGAGGATTCGCACGGCGGGTCGGTGTGCAGCGGCAGTCGGTCAAACGCTGGGCGACGCAGCTGGCGGCAGGCGGCCGAGCGGCGCTCAAGCATCCGGGACGCGCCGGCCGCAAGCCACGGCTGAGCGAGCGCGATCGGCGCACGATCATCGCGGGCCTCCAGCGCGGGCCGGAGGGCCTCGGGTTCGCGACGAGTCTGTGGACGGCCGAGCGGGTCGCGCAATTAATCGACCAGACCTGTCACGTCCGCTATCACCCCGGCCACGTCTGGCGGATCCTCAAGCAGCTCGGCTGGAGCTGTCAGCGCACGACGGGACGGGCCCTCGAACGGGACGAGACCGCGATCGCGCGGTGGAAACGCCATCGCTGGCCCGCCCTAACACAAACGCTGCCTGCCAAGGGCAAACGATCGTCTTCGTCGACGCGAGCGGGCTGCGCGAGCGGCGCCATCGCTGTCGCATGAGGGCTCCGCGCGGCGAGCCGCCCGTGCTCAAGTCTCACTTCCGCTGGCACATGCTCTCGGCAATCGCCGGCATCACGCTGTGGCGGTTCTACTTCCGCCTCTTCCCCCGGCAGATTCGCAGCCCGCAGGTCGTCGAGTTTCTCCGCCCCCTCCTGCCGTATATGACGGCTCCGGATCCTTGTGGGGGGCAGGCCCGGCGGGGTGCGAGCAAACGTCTGATAGCGAGGGTTACGTAAACTGGCCGCTAGTGGGTCCCATGCCCTCGGCGCGCTGGTCGCTCCAGGCGCCAGGTCCTACTTGACGGTCTTGGCGTGGGCTCGCAGGCGAGGGCAAGGGCGACAGCAACTACGCTTGCATACGACACCAGGCGGAGCGCTTTCAGAGGGTCTCCTTTTGCATGCGCCTTCCTGCGGCGAGGTACCGATTGGTTACAACGCCGACCGTACCGCGCGAACGTGACCGGGACCCGTCGTCGGAACCGGTACGGTGGGATTCGGCGAGCTCAGGTCGATGACCACGACCCACGCGCGCGTCGGATCGGCGGCGTCGATCGGGCCGACCAGTAGAAGGGAGAGAATAGTCCGACCTTCCCGGCCGTCGGACCGAAGGTCGGATCGATGCAGGGCGGCGACGCGGCACACGCGGTACGGTCGACGATTCCGTTCAACTCCGCGATCGTCGGCAGCCGCCAATCCGAATGGCCGGCCAGACTGGCGACCGGACCTGTGATACCCGCGCCGTCAGCAATCACGCCGTTCACATAGGCCACCGCCTCGTCCCACGTGAAGAGGCGGTTCACGAATTGCGGACTGCTGTCCGCCTCGCACGTTCCCGTGCCGCATGCCGCATTCGTGACGCAGGGGCGGGGTCTCACCGTGCACGTCCCGGGAATTTTCTTCTCCCATTGCAGGCCGGTGTCGTAGTCGATCACCGTCCCGTCGGCGTTGTCGCCGTAGCGGCAGGCGAGTGTCACCGCCGCTGCCTTGTCTTCGATCTTGCCCACCGTGGCGGTGAACTTCGCCTGGCATTTCGCGAGGTCGGCAGGCTTGCCTGCAGCTGCTTCGCCTGCTCGCCGCCCTGGCACTTTCGGAGGTTGGTCCACGCTGCGCGCTTCCTTGCGAGGCATCCCGGCGTGGTGAACGCGGCGTGCGTGACGCCGTTCGCCGCCAACAATGTGACGAGGGGAAGGATGGAGAGTCTGGGCATCATCGATCCTCTTCTTGGCACTCCCGCCGCCGCATCCTAGAAGATGCTGCCACCGCAGAGGCCGGAAGCCGTGTTGTTGGTCTCATTGCTCTCGATCACCACGTTCGTGGCATCGACGACGATCGTGAAGTGGCAGATGTTGGAGGCGTCATAGCAGCTCACCGGAATGGGGAACTCCACGATGGCGGACGCACCGGGGGCGAGTGGAGGCGCGGGCATGTCCACGCCGGCATTGTTCGCGAAGTCCACGCGAACGGTCGACGCGACCGAGCCCGCCGTCCCCTGGTTGAGGACGTGCACCTGCAGCTTCGTCAGGTCCGGGCTCAACTGGCAGAAGGTCGGGGGGCCGGCCGAGACCGGGCTCGGCATCGGGAGCAGATCAGCCGGCAAGGCCGCGCCCACCTGGGTCCGCAGCGAACCGAGCTGCGCGGAGATATTCGCCAGGCTCTCGAGGATGGCGACCTGGCCTTGCACCAGCAGCTTCAACCCGACCGGGCTCGTGCTGCGGGTCTTGGTAGGCAGGCAGAGGGCGTAGGTCTGCGCGCACCCCGCGACGCACTGATTGTAGAGGTCGACGGAGATGCTCTGCAGGGGCGGACACGTCGCGCCCAGGCAGAGCGCGAGATCATCGCTGCACTGCTGAACGGTCTTGCCCGTCTGGCCGACGGGCTCGGCCGCGCCGGTGCCGGCCATCCCGAGAAGCACGCACAACGCGAGCGCACACGATCCGACGACTTGCTTCAGGCTGGACATTTAAGGCTCCTTAGCCCCTGCGCGAGTTATGGTCCCCTGGCTCTCGCGCGGGCAATTCCTCTATTTAGAGGAATGCCCTTCTGGGGCGGGCTCGAACGACGTCGGGATCGGGCATCACCCCGACCGTCGAATCGGCCTGACCGCCGAGCGCGCCCGAGCCTATGCGCGCGGGTGCGGACCATGCTGCTCGTAGCCGTCCTAACGCTCACCCTCGGCCGGACCGTCGATGCTGCAGCACAGAGCTGTGCATTCGATGCGGGTGCGCTCCCCGTCGATACGCTGCCGCCGGGCTCGTTGCACCGACCGGCGATCCTGGTGGAGCACGTCATCGTGATGACGCAGGAGAACCGCTCGTTCGACCATGGGACGGGTTCCTAGCGGCCGAGCTTGCCCTCCAGGCGGGCGAGCGCCTCGCGTCCGTGCGCCCAGAGGATCCCCCGCGCCTCGATTGGGCGCCAGAGCCCGCTCGACTCGACGAGTCGCCCGGCGCTGGGCTCACGCACGATCGTGCCCTTCAAGAAGGGAAACTCCTCGAGCGCCGTGCCCGCCGCCGACTCCGCGAAGTAGGGCGCGGTCGCCTCGTCGGGCATCGGGATGTGGCGCGGCCGGCGCGTCGCCTCGCGCTCGGCCTCGATCGCGCGCCACGCCACCTCGGCGCCGTCGAAGAGATGGAGCACGCGGCGCAGCCCATCGGCGGCGTCGCCGGGGACCGCATTGCGGGCGGCGAGCGTCTCGACTTCCTGATGGAGCCGGCGCAGGTCGGCGGCGTAGGCGTCGAGCGACGCGGGCGGGCGCTCCGCGGGCGCCAGCGCCTCGAGCCGTGCGAGCACGTCGGGGAGCGCGACGGGGACCTCCGGCGGCAGCGGCGGGGGCGGGGGCGGTGAAACCGCGGGCGAGGGCGGGCTCGGGGGCGGCACCGCGGCGACCGCGGCGCCCCACGTCGCCGCGGCGAGCGCGAGCGGCACCTCCTGCTCGCCACGGCGGACGAGCAGCAGCACGGCCGCGTGGTCCCGCCGCGCCTCGCGCAGCGCGCGCGCCCAATCCGCGCACGCGTGGGGCTGCGTGGCGTTCGCCTGCACGAGCACGTCGCCCGTCTGCACGCCCGCACGTGCGGCCGCCAATCCCGCATCGACCGCCTCCACCGCGAGCACACCCTCGTGGTTGCCGACCGCAAGGCCGGTGGTGGCCCGCTCCTCCTCGCACGGTCCCGCCGCGCCCGCCGCGGCGGCCGCAAGGAGGCCGATCACCACGATCACGCCGCGAGCGCCCGCCATGCGGCCTCCACCCGCGCGCGCAGCTCCGCGCGCGTGCCGTCGTTCTCGATCACCACCTGCGCGTGCCGCCGCCGCTCGGCGTCCGGGAGCTGCGCCGCAAGCCGCCGCTCGGCGGCGGCGCGGTCGAGGCCGCGGCTGGCGACGACGCGCGCGATCGCGGTCTCCGGCCGCGCGGTCACCAGCCAGATCTGGTCGAAGAACCGCCAGCCGGCCTCGATCAGGATCGCCGCCTCGATCACGATCGGCCGCCCGTCCCCCGCCGCCGCGATTCGCGCGCGGATCGCCTCGCCGATCAGCGGATGCACGATCGCGTTGAGCCGCGCCAGCGCCGCGGGATCGGCGAATACGACCGCCCCCAGCGCCCGCCGGTCGATCTCGCCGTCGGGGCCGACGACGCCGGGCCCGAAGGCGGCGACCACGCGGCGGAAGCCCTCCGTGCCCGCGCGGTAGACCTCGTGGCCCACCTTGTCCGCGTCGATCACGTGCGCGCCGAGCTCCCCGAGAATGGCCGCCACGGTGCTCTTGCCCGAGCCGATGCCGCCGGTGAGGCCGATCACCGGTGCCGCCGCCCCCATGGCCGCCGTCGCTAGCGCAATCGCCGTGGCAAGTCGAGCCGCGCTCGTCTCGGCGACGCGCCTCCGGTAGGAGGAGCGACGATGCCGGAGGGTGCCGGACGCCGCTCGATCGCGCTCGCCGGCGGCGGCGCGGTCCCGGCGGAGGTGACGCTCCCCCGGGGCTTCCGCCCCCGGACGACGCCCGCGGTGGTGCTCGCGCCCGGCGCGGGCAGCGATCTCGCCCATCCCTTCCTCGCGACGCTCGCCGGCGGGCTCGGCGCGGCCGGCTACGTCGCGGTGCGCTTCGACTTCCCCTACCGCGCGGCCGGACGGCGCCGCCCCGACCCGGCGCCCGTCCTCGAGCGCTGCTGGGCGGCCGTGCTCGCCGCGGTCATCGCCGACCCCGCGCTCGCGCCGCCGTGGGTCGCGATCGGCGGCCGGTCTCTCGGCGGCCGTATCGCCTCGCACTTGGCCGCCGCCGGCCTGCCCGCCGCTGTCCGCGCGCTCGTGCTGCTCGGCTACCCGCTCCATCCTGCCGGCCGCCCGGCGGCGCTGCGCGCCGCGCACCTGCCCGCGATCCGCATCCCCACGCTCTTCGTGAAGGGCACGCGCGACGCGCTCGCGCCGCTCGAGCGGCTCGAGCCCGTCGTGGCGCGCATGCCGGCGGCGGCGCTGCACGTGGTCGACGGCGCGGACCACGGCTTCCACGTGCCGCGCCGCAGCGGGCGCACGGACGGCGCCGCTTGGGGGGAAGTCGTGGCCGCCGTGGTGCGCTTCCTCGCGCCGCTGCGTTGATCAGCGCGCCGCCGCGGCGGACTTCCCCGGCCCCGCGGTAGCCGCGTGGTAGGCGCGCAGCCACCCGACCGTCGCCGCTTCGCCAGCGGCGATCAGCCGCAGCAGCTCGCGGGTCTCGAGGTCCTCGCTCAGCTCGCGCGCGAGCGCGTCGAGCGCCGACGACGCCGCGGTGTCGTCGGGATAGCGCCCGAGCACGCGCGAGATCTTCTCCGTGTCGGAGACCCCGCTCGCCCCGAAGCACGTGAGGGCCGCACGGCGCAGCGGCTCGGAGAGCGCGCGTCCCGGGACGGCGCCCAGCTCGCGCACCCGCTCGGCGAGCAGCCGCGCGTGGACGCCCTCGCGCGCCGCGATCGTGCGCAGGCCGCCCCGGAGTCCGGGCGACGCGCACACGGCGATCCAGGCGGCGAGGACCTCGTCCGCCGCCGCCTCGGCGGCGCGCAGCGCGTCGAGGAGCGGCACCACGAGCTCCCGCTCGGCGCTGCCGCCGCCGTCGTCGACCCGCGGCAGCGTCTCACCGGCCTCGCGCAGCCAGCGCAGGCTCGCGCGCTCGTCGTCGCCGATCGTCTCCAGCAGCGCGCGCGTCTCCCCGTCGTCCTCGATGCTGCGCACCAACTCCGCGAACGGGTCGTAGACCTCCCCGGGGAAACGCGCGAGCAGCACGGTGAGCTTCGAGCGATCGGAGACGTCGGAGGCCCCGAGCAGACTGCAGAGCGCCGCCAGGCCGCGGCTCACCTGCGCCGAAGGGCCGGCACCGAGGGTGCGCAGCCGCTCCTCGGCGAGCGCGGCGTGCGCCGCGTCGCGCGCCGCGACCACCCGCAGGCCGCCTCGGAGCGCCGGCTCGTGGCAGCTCCGGATCCACTGCTCGAGGGCCAGCGCGCCGGCGCGCTCCGCCGCCTGGAGCTCGTCGAGGAGCGCGACGACCCTCGCCTGCTCGGACGACATGGTCCTGGCTCCCGCCCGGGTCTAGCGGCCGGCCCGGGCGGCTGTCAACGAGCCCGCCCGCGCGCTACTTGCCCCACGCCACCTGGCGCCCGCGGCCCGGGACCGCGCGCACGCGGCCGCGCCCCTTCTCGGCCTCGGCCTGCGCGGCCGGAGGTCCCTCGCTGCGGCCGACGCAGGAGGCGAGCAGGCGGTCGAGCGGGACCGGCTGGGTGCCGTTGCGCGGGTCGGTGAGGGTCGCGGCGAAGGCGGCCGCCGCATCCTCGCCGCCGCCGAGCAGAATCGCATGCGGCGCCGGGCTCACCGCCCCCAGCGCGGCGGCGATCGCATAGCCATCGCGGCGCGCGAGGTCGAGATCGACGACCACCGCCTGCGGCCGGACGACCGGGAGCAGGTCGAGCACCTGCTTGGCGTCCCAGGCCATGGTCACCGAAATACCCTGGCGCGAGAGCGCCTGGCGCAGGCTCATGAAGCCGTCGACCTCGCCGCCGACCGTGATCGCCCGGCCGCCGCGCGTCACGAACGCGCCGAGCGCCGCGAGGATCGCGTCGGGGTCGAGGGGGTGGAGCGCGGGCTCGATCATCCCGAGCGCAACGCCGCGGTCGGTCGCCGGGTTCGCGATGCAGCCCCAGACGCGCGCCTGGCAGCCCGCGGCGCGCAGCCCGACGAGCACGCCGAGCGCGTCGCGGGCGGCGAGGTTGAGCACCACCCGTTCGGGCGCGAGGGCCGCGAGGCGGCCGGCGAGCTCCGCGTCGGGGGCGAGCAGCGCCACCGTGCGGCCGTCCAGCGCGACCCCCTCCCAGGTGGCGTCGCTGTCGATCACCGCAACCACCCGGCCGCCGGACCCCGCCTCGCGCGGCCGGCTCGTGCGCGTGCCGCTGCCCACGGTGACGACCTGCAGCGTCGGCGGCGGCGCCGCGCTCGAGGGAGACGGCACGAGCGCGGGCTCGTGCGCCGCCGCCTCGCGTTCGGCGAGCAGGCGGCCGCGCTCGGCCTGGAGCCGCGTCGCATCGGCCTGGAGGCGGTCCCGCGTCTTCTCGAGCTCCGCCTGCGCCAGCCGCGCCTGCTCGAGGGTGCTGTCGAGAAGCGCGCGCTCTGCGGTCTCGCGGGCGAGCGCCTCCTCGAGACGCGCGATGCCGGCGGCGGCCGCGGCACCCTCGGCGCGCAGCCGGTCGCGCTCGACCTCCGTCTCGACGAGCCGCGCGCGGATCTGGTCGCGCTCGGCGGTGAGCGCCTCGAGGCGCGCGAGCACCCCGCCCGCCTCGGCCTGCCGCGCGTCGTCCGCCGCCCGCCGGCGCTCGCGCTCCTCGCGCAGCGCGCCGAGCTCGCGCTCGAGGGCCGCCACGCGGGCGCGCGCCGCGTCCTCGGCGGTGCGCAGCCCGCCGAGCTCGGCCTCGAGCCGCGCCCGCTCGGCGCTGGCGCCGCGCTCACCGGCCGTGAGCCGCGCGATCTCCTCGCGGGCACGCCCGGCGTCGGCCTCGAGGCCGGCGACGGCGGCCTCGAGGGCCTTCACCTGCTCGCGGGCTGCGCGCGCCTCGGCCTCCGCGGCGGCCCGCGCCGCCTCCGCCACGCGCCCGGCCTCCATCGCCGCGGCGAGCGCCCCGGCGTCGGGCGTCCGCCCGCCCGCGGCCGCCTTGAGCTCCTCGTGCAGCCGCTGCTCGCGCTCGGTCGCCGCGCGCAGCGCCGTGTTGAGCCGCCCGAGCTCGACCTGGCGGTCCTGCTCGCGCGCGTGCCCGCGCGCGACCTCGGCCTCCGCCGTCTCGAGCTCGGCGCGCACGGCCTCGAGCTCGCGCTCGACCGCCGCGCGGGCGTCCTCGGCCTCGCGCTTGGCCGCGAGCGCCTTGCCGACCTCCGTCTTGTCGGGCGACCCGCCCCGCGCCTCCGCCGTGGCGAGGGCCTCACGCAGCCGCTGCTCGTGCGCGACCGCGGCCTTGAGCTCGGCCGCGAGGCGCGCGACCTCGCGCTCCTTCTCCTGCTCGCGCGCCTGCGCCCGTTCGACCGCCGCCTCGGCCTCCGCCAACCGCGCCCGCGCCTGATCGAGCTCCGCCACGGCCTCCTGCGAGGCGAGGCGCGCCTCCCGCGCCGCCTCGACGCTGCGCACGCTCGTGCCCGCCAGCTCCTCCTGAAGGCGCCGCTCGCGGCTCACCGCGGCTTCGAGCTCGGCGCTGAGCCGTGCGAGCTCCCGCTCGTGCGCGGCGCCCTGCTCGCGCGCCCGGACCGCCCCGGTCTCGGCCTCCCGCAGCCGCAGCTCCCAGCGCGCCCGCTCGGACTCGCTCTCGGCAGCGAGGCGCTCCATCTCGGCGACGCGCTCGGCGGCCGTCTGCTGCGCGCGGGCGAGCTCGCTGGCGAGCGCGTCGGCCCGGCGCGCCGCCTCGGCGCGCGCTCCCTCGAGGCTCGCCTCGCGCCCGAGGAGCTCGTCGCGTGCGGCGGCCGCCGCGTCGAGCGCCGCCCGCAGGCGGTCCCGCTCGGCCTCGGCCGCCGCCACCTCGGCAGCCATCGTCGCCACGCGCTCCGCCTGCGCGCGCGCGCGGGCGAGGTCGGCCTCGAGGGCCGCCCGCTCGGCGGCGGCGCCGTCGACCGCCGCCTGCAGGCGGTCGCGCGTGCCGGCGAGCTCCCCCAGCTCGACGGCCAGCCGCTCGCGCTCCGCCCGCCGCGCGGCGAGCTCCGCGGCGAGGCTGTCGCGCTCGGCGGCGAGGGCATCGCGCTCCGCCGCGAGGCGCACCACGTCGACCGACGGCCCGTAGACCGGAGCGCGCGACGGCGTCGGCGGCGCATCGCTGCCGAGCGCCTGCCCCCGCGCCTTCTCGATCATCCGTGCGAGCTCGCGCAGCGGACGCATGAGCGCCTGGATCTCACGCTCGACGAAGCAGCGGGGGGCCACCGCCACCAGGATCACGCTGCCGAGCGGGTCGGCACCGGCGTAGAGCGGCACGCAGGCGACCGTGCGGACCGGCGCGACCGAGTCGACGAGACGCGGCACGTAGCGGTTGCGCGCCGCGCTCTCGATCAGATACGCGCGCCGGTTGAGCAGCCCGTGCAGCGGCATGTCCCACGTCGTGGGGTCGGCGGCGCGCACCGTGCGCAGGCGCTTGCATCCCTCGTCGGAGAGGCCGACCTCGGCCGCGAGACGCAGGAGGCCCCGCCGCGGGTCGAAGAGGCAGAGCGCCCCGGCACGCGCGCCGGTCGCCTCGACCACCGCTTGGAGCATGGGATCGAGGGCGTCCTCGGGAGCGCCGGTCTCGATGGCGAGCGCCCGCAGGCGCTCGGCGAGCGTCGGGGCGTGCCGGGCGGCCTTCGGCTCGGAGTCCGGGGGGGACCCCTGCTGATCCGCGTCGGCCCGCGGACGCCGCGGCTTACGGAACATTCCCATGCCCGAAGCCCTCGAGGGCTTCGCCCCCTGGTGCAACCGCCGTGCCCGCGCCCGACACATCCCGGCGGTTTCCCACCCCCGCCGAATCGACAGAATTGGACCGTTGCGGCGCCACCGCGTCAGGATTGCGCCGCCCGTCACCACCGTGCCGCCGGCCCGACGGCCCGACGGCGATTGACAGCCGGCGGAGTCCCGCCGACAGTGGAGGACGTTCCATGCCGCGGCAGCTCGCCGATGTCCTGGCCCCGGAGGAGTTCGACCGTCTCGTCGCCGAGGCGCTCGACGCCATCCCCCCCGAGTTCGCCCGCCATCTCGAGAACGTCGCGGTCGTCGTCGAGGACGAGCCGTCGCCCGCGCTGCTCCGCCGCCTTGGGCTCGATCCGCAGCGCGGAACGCTCTTCGGGCTCTACGAGGGCGTGCCGCTGCCCCGCCGGCCGCACGACTTCGCCGGGGCTCTCCCCGACCACATCACGATCTTTCGCGGCCCCCTGCTCCGCGGGGTGCGCACACGCGCCGAGCTGGCGCGAGAGGTGCAGGCGACCGTCATCCACGAGCTGGCGCATCTCTTCGGCCTCGACGACGGCCGCATCCGGCGTCTCGGGTACTAGGAGCCCATGCGAGTGATCGACGAGAGCGAGGCGACCGGTCGAGTTGACAGGCTCCGGGGCCTCTTGCATCATCGCCCGCTCATGCCGCTCGCCCGCGTCGGGCTCGCGCTGCTGCTCCTCACCGCTCCGCTCGCAGCGCGCGCCGAGGACTCCGCCGCCGGCATCGCCGCGCATTCGCTGGCGGAGTGCGAAGCCGGTCGGGCCGCCACGGTGCGCGGCGTGCGGCTCGCCCACTTCGAGCGCGGGCAGGCGCTCGCGCAGCGGGCGATCGCCGCCGACGAGCGCAACGCCGAGGGTCACTTCGCGCTCTTCTGCAACATGGGCGAGATCATGCGCATCGACGGCGAGAGCATCACGTCGGTGTTCCAGCTCCACCGGCTGCTCGCGGAGCTCGACCGGACGCTCGAGCTCGATCCCGGGCACGTCGATGCGATGGCGGCGAAAGGCACGCTGCTGCTGCGTCTCCCGCGCCTGTTCGGTGGCGACTCCAAGCGCGGCGAGGCCATGCTGCGCGAGGTCGTGGAGCGGGATCCGAAGGCGGTCGCGGCGCGTCTGACGCTCGCCAAGACGTGCGAGGCGCGTGGTGACCGGTCGGAGGCGCTCGCGTTCGCCACCCGCGCGCTTCAGATCGCACGCGAGCAGGGCCGCGCCGACAAGGCGGCGGAAGCGCAGGCGACGCTCGCCGAGCTCGGCGAGCCGCGCTAGCCCCCGGCGGCGGCATGGCGGTGCCGCTCTCGCCCGAGACGCGCGCGGCCGCGCTCGCCGCGCTGCCAGCGGCGGACCTCGATCTGCTGGTGGTCGGCGGCGGGATCACGGGAGCCGGCGTGGCGCGCGACGCCGCGCTGCGCGGGCTCCGCACGGCGCTCCTCGAGCGCGTGGACTTCGCCGCCGGCACGTCGAGCCGCAGCTCGAAGCTCATCCACGGCGGCGTACGCTACCTCGAGCAGGGCGACGTCGCTCTGGTGCGCGAGGCGGCGGCCGAACGCCAGGTTCTGCGCCGCATCGCCCCGCACCTGGCGGAGCCGCGACTCATGGTGCTGCCGACCTACCGGCGGGCGACGCACGCGAAGCTCGGCATCGGCCTGTGGACGTTCGAGAAGATCGCCACCGTGGCTCCCGACGAGCGCCACCGGATGTGGGACCGTGCGGCGACGCTGCGCGAGGAGCCGTTGCTCGCCCCCGCCGGCCTCCACGGCGCCGCCGCCTTCGTCGAGTACCTCACCGACGACGCCCGCCTGGTGCTCGCGACCGTGCGCGCGGCGCACGAGGCGGGGGCGCTCGTCGCCAATTACGCCGAGGTGGTCGCCATCGAGGCCGGCCGTCCGAGCGCCGTCACGGCACGCGACGCGCTCAGCGGCGCGACGCTCCGCGCGCGGGCGCGCGCCGTCGTCAACGCCGCCGGGCCCTGGGTGGACACGGTGCGCGGGCTCGCCGGCGCGGGCGGCGGCCGGCGGCTGCGCCTCACCAAGGGCATCCACGTCGTCGTGTCGCACGCGCGCCTTCCAATCCGTCACGTCGTGGTGATGCAGGCCCGTGACCGCCGCTCGGTGTTCGCGGTGCCGCGCGACGGGGTGACGTACCTCGGCACGACCGACACGGACTACGGCGCACCGACCCTCTATCCCGCGGTCACCGCCGACGACGCCGACTACCTACTCGAGGCCGCGAACCGCACCTTCTCGGGCCCGCCGCTCGGGCGCGCCGACGTGCTCGGCGCGTGGGCCGGGCTCCGGCCGCTCCTGCACGAGGAGGGCAAGCGTCCTTCGGAGATCTCCCGCAAGGACGAGATCATGGTCGACGCCGCGAGCGGTCTCGTCTCGATCGCGGGCGGCAAGCTCACGACCTATCGCACCATGGCCGAGCGGGTCGTGGATCTCGTCTGCCGCCGCCTGGGCGCGTCGGGCAAGCCCGGTCGCACGGCGGCGCTTCCGCTGCCCGGCGGGGAGCGCGCGCCGGGCGAGCTGCCCGCGCTCGTCCGGCGGGTCGCGGAGGCGCTGCCGCGGCTCGGCCCCGGGGCGGCCGAGCGCCTCGTGCGCCTGCACGGGACGGGGGCCGAGGCGATCTGCGCGCGCGCCGCCGCCGATCGCGATGCCGGCGCGCCGCTGCCCGGACTGCCCGACGTGCCCCGCGCCGAGGTCGAGCACGTCCTCGAGACCGAGATGGCGCTCACGCTGACCGACGTCCTCGAGCGCCGCACGCGCGCGCTGCTCTTCGCGCCGGGGCAGGGGCTCGAGGCCGCGGAGACGGTGGCGGCGCTGATGGCGCGCCGCCTCGGCTGGGACGCCGCGCGCGCCGCCGCGGAGGTCGACCGCTACCGCCGGCTCGCCACGAGCCTGCGCAGCTTCCCGAGGAGCGAGACATGACCGAAATCGGCGCGGCCCTCGCCGCCGCCCTGGGACCCGATCGCGTCGCGGAGGACGCCGCCACGCTCGCCGCGCATCGCGTCGACTACTGGGTGCTCGCCCACCTGCGCGCGCGCCAGGGCCGCCTCGACCCGGGACCGGCCTGCGTCGTGCGCCCGCGGTCGACCGCCGAGGTGGCCGCCGCCGTACGCCTCGCGCAGCGACACGGCGTCGCGGTGGTGCCGTGGGGCGGCGGGTCGGGCGTCTGCGGCGGGGCGCTCGCCCCCGCGGGCGCGCTCGTCATCGACCTCCGCGCGCTCGATCGGCTCCTCGAGGTGAACGAGACCGCGCTCGTCGCCCGCGTCGAGGCCGGTATGATGGGCGACGCCTACGAGGCCGCGGTGACCGCGCGCGGGTACACGACCGGCCACTATCCGCAGTCGATCGCGCGCTCGACCGTCGGCGGCTGGGTCGCGACGCGCGCGGCGGGACAGTTCTCGACCCGCTACGGCAACATCGAGGACCTCTGCCTCGGCCTCGAGGCGGTGCTGGCGAGCGGCGAGGTGGTGCGGATCGATCCCGTCCCGCGGGCGTCCACGGGGCCGTCGCTGCGCGAGCTGTTCCTCGGCAACGAGGGCACGCTCGGCATCGTCACCGAGGTCGCGCTCCGGCTCCACCCGCTGCCCGCCGCGCGGCAGACCGCAAGCTTCGTCTTTCCGGACATGCGCGCGGGGCTCGACGCGATCCGGCGCATCGTGCGCGTCGGCTGGCGGCCCGCGGTCGTCCGTCTCTACGACCCGACGGAGACCGCGCGGCAGTTCTCGGCCTGGGTGCCGGGCGAGGGGTGCCTCCTGCTGGTGCTGAGCGAGGGGCCCGAGGCGCTGGTGGCCGCCGAGATGGGGGCCTGCGGCGCCGAGGCGGAGGCCGGGGGCGGGCGGCCCGGCGGGCGCGAGCCCGTCGCGCACTGGCTCGAGCAGCGCAACACGGTGCCGAGCTGGGACTTCTTCCTCGAGCGCGAGATGGTCGTCGACACGATCGAGGTCGCGGCGACGTGGGACCGCGTCCCACGGCTCTACGAGACGGTGATCGCCTCCCTGCGCCAGATTCCCGGCATGCTCGCGGCGAGCGCGCACAGCTCGCACAGCTATCCCCAGGGCACCAACCTCTACGTCACCTTCGCCATCAAGCCCGCCGACTTCGTCGACGCCGAGGCCGCTTACCTCGACGCGTGGGGACGCACGATGGACGCGACGCTCGCCGCGGGGGGAACGATCTCGCACCACCACGGCATCGGGCGGCTGCGCGCGCCGTGGCTCGCCGCCGAGCTGCGCACCGCGCATCCGCTGCTGGCCGCCCTCAAGCGCGCGCTCGATCCGGCGGGGCTGCTCAACCCCGGCGCGCTGCTCGGCCGGTGACGCTCAGCCCTTGAAGAGCCGCTTGCGGTCCGCCTCCATCCGCGCGAGGTACTGCTTCTCGACCGCGGCCGAGGGCAGGTAGTCGCGGTCGAGCGCGCGGCCCAGCCGCCAGGTCTCGCGGGCCGCCCGCACCAGCGCGCGTAGCTGCTCGGGGAACAGGCCCTGGAAGCCGTCGGACTTGGCGATCAGCGGATTTGGATGCGCCTCGACCAGCACCACCGACGCGCCCGCCATGATGCCGGCGAGGGTCGCGGGGTGGACGAGGTCGCGGATGCCCGTGCCGTGCGAGGCGTCGACCGCCACCGGCAGCCCCGAGAGCTGGTAGCGGAATGCCGCGATCGAGCCGACGTCGAGCGTGTTGCGGGTGTAGCGGTTGGCGCTCGAGATGCCGCGCTCGCACAGGATCACGTTCTCCTTGCCCCCGGTCATCATGCGCTCGACCCAGAGGAGGTACGCCTCGGTGTCGAGCGAGTTCCCGCGCTTGTGGATGACGGGCAGCGGCGTCGTGCGCAGGCGGTTGAGCAGCGCCTGGTTCTTCGAGTTGGGCTCGCCGATCTGGATGCAGTCGACGCCTGCGTCCTCGTAGACCGGCACGTCGGCCGGATCGAGGATCTCGACTACGGTCGGCAGGCCGAACGCACGGCCGGCCTTCACGATCAGCGCGAGCCCGCGCCGGAGCGCCTCCTGGTCCGAGGAGCCGAGCCCCTCCCAGCCGCTGTAGGGGCTCGAGCGGTACTTGACGACCCCGCCGCGCAGCGCATCGCCGCCCGCCTCCTTCACCAGCTCGGCCGCCTCCATGATCTGCCGCTCGCCCTCGACCGAGCACGGACCCGAGACGAAGACGAGCTCCTCGCCCCCGCACACGACCGGGCCGATCCGCACCGTCTGGTAGATCGGCTTGCCGGGCTGCCCCTTCTGTGCGGCTCGTTTGTAGGCGCGCGAGATGGGAATGAGCTGCTCGACGCCGGGCAGCTCCTCGATCTCGCCGACCGGCAGGCGCGAGATGTCGCCGTAGACGCCGATCAGCGTGATCTCCTCGCCCACCATCTTCCCCGTCTTGAAGCCGAGGGCGACGATCTTCTGCTCGACGGTGGCGACCTCGTCGGCGGTCGCATCGCGGCGCATCTTGACCAGCATCGTGCGGCAGCTCCTCGGGGAAAGCCTTTGCCCGACCCCTCGGCATTGCAATAGAAGCGGGGGCGATGCGTCAAGGGGCCGCCGACCTCGCGGTGGCGCTCGACGTCGGCAGCACCGGCGTGCGGGCGCTGGCGGTCGCCGCCGACGGCGAGGTCCGCGCGCAGGCCTACCGCGAGGTCCTGCCGCGCTGCCCGGCCCCGGGGCTCGTCGAGCATGACCCCGAGGCGATGCTCGGCGCCGCGGTCGCGGTGCTCGGCGCCGTCCTCGCCGAGGCGCGCCCCGGCGAGGTGCGGGGCGTCGGGCTCGCCACGCAGCGGGGCACCGCCGCGGTGTGGCAGGCCGCCGACGGACGGGCGGTCGCTCCGGTGCTCTCCTGGCAGGACGGCCGCACGGCGGCGCGCTGCCGGGCGCTCATGGCCGAGGGGGTGTTCGTGAGCCCGCTCGCGGCGGCGAGCAAGATCGAGTGGCTCCTCGACCGGGTCGACCCGCAGCGCGCCGCGGTCGGCGCCGGGCGGATGCGCTGCGGGACGCTCGACGCCTGGCTCGCGTGGCGGCTCACCGGCGGACGGGTGTACGCGACCGACGCGTCGAACGCGTCGTGCAGCGGTCTCTACGACCTGCTCGCCGCGGGCTGGAGCCCTACGGTCGCCGAGGCGCTGCGTGTACCCCTCGGGGCGCTGCCGCCGGTGGTCGACTCGAGCGGCGTGCTCGGCCGGCTCGACCCCGGCCTCGGCCTGCCGCCGCTCCCGCTCGCCGCGCTCGTCGGCGACCAGCAGGCGGCGATGATGGGGCAGCTCCGGCTTACTCCCGGCGCGGTGAAGATCACGTACGGCACCGCGGCGATGCTCGACCTCAACGCGGGCCCGACGCCGCTGTGGTCGATGCACGGCGCCTATCCGCTCGTCCTCTGGCGGCACGCCGGCGAGACGACCTACTGCCTCGAGGGCAGCGCAATCACCGCCGGCGCGGCGGTCACCTGGCTGCGCGACGGCCTCGGGGTGATCGCCACGCCCGAGGAGAGCCAGACGCTCGCCGGGTCGGTCCCCGATGCGGGCGGCGTGTGGGCCGTTCCCGCCTTCCAGGGCCTCGGCACGCCCTACATGGATGCCGGGGCGCGCGCCGTCGTCGGCGGCCTCACCCGGGCGTCGACGCGCGCGCACGTCGTGCGCGCGCTGCTCGAGGGCGTCGCCTGGCGATGCCGGGAGGTGTACGAGGCGCTACGCGCCGACTCGCCGCATCCGCCGCCTACCACGCTGCGCGCCGACGGCGGCGCCGCGCGCAACGACGTGCTGCTCCAGGCGCAGGCCGACGCGCTCGGGCTCGTGGTCGAGCGGCCCGTGGTGCTCCAGGCCTCGGCGCTCGGCGCAGCCTATCTGGCCGGGCTCGCCACCGGCGTCTGGGCGGGCCCCGACGAGCTCGCGCGCGCGTGGCGCCGCGAGCGGGCGTTCGAGCCCCGGCTGCCCGTCACGGAGCGCGAGGAGCGCTTCGCCGCCTGGCGCCGCCACGTCCCGCTCGCGCGCGGCGGCGAGCCATGACGGACGCGCCGCCGCTCGCGCACCGGCTCGCCGCCGAGATCGCCGCGCTGCGGGCGGCCCCGCTCTCCGAGGCGCTGCGTGCCCGCGCCGCCGACCTGCTGCTCGACTTCCTCGCCGTGGCGCTCGGCGGCGCCGGCGAGGCCTCGAGCGTCGCGCTGCGCCGCGGGCTCGGCGCGCTCGGCCTCGGCGGCGAGGCGACGGTGATCGGCACCGCCGAACGCTTACCGGCGCCGCAGGCGGCGCTCGCCAACGGCGCCGCCGCACACGCCCTCGAGATGGACGACACGCACCAGGGTGGCTCGATCCACCTCGGCGCGAGCGTGTTTCCCGCCGCGCTCGCCGCCGCCGAGCTGACCGACGCGCCCGCCGCGCTCGTGCTCACGGCGGCCGTGGCCGGCTACGAGGTCGCCGCCCGGCTCGCCATGGCGCTCGATCCCGCGGCGCACTACCGCCGCGGCTTCCATCCGACCGGCACGTGCGGCGCGTTCGGCGCCGCGACGGCCGCGGGCGTGGTCCTCGGCCTCGACGCGCCCGCGCTGGCAGCCGCGCTCGGCATCGCCGGCAGCCAGGCGGCAGGCTCGATGGAGTTCCTCGCCGACGGCGCCTGGACCAAGCGCCTGCACCCCGGCTGGGCGGCGTTGGCCGGGCTCCACGCCGCGGCGCTCGCCGGCGCCGGCTTTCGCGCGCCTGCCACCGTCTTCGAGGGCCGCTTCGGCGTGCTGCGCGCGTACTCCGACGCCGCCCGCACCGCGCCGCTCCTCGGCGACGGCGGCTGGGAGCTCTTGCGCACGAGCGTCAAGCCGCACGCGTGCTGCCGCTACATGCAGGGGCCGATCGACGCGACGCTCGCGCTGCGGGCGGCCCACCGTCTCGCACCCGACGCGGTCGCGCGCGTCGAGGTAGGCATGCTCGCGGCGGGCATCCCCATCGTGTGCGAGCCCCCGGCCGCGAAGCGGCGCCCGGCCTCGGTCGTCGACGCGCAGTTCAGCCTGCCCTTCGGCGTGGCCGTGGCGCTCGTGCGCGGGGCGGCGTCGCCGGCGGAGTTCGCGCCGCGGTGGCTCGCCGATCGCGACGTGCGCCGGCTGATGGACCGTGTCGAGGGCGTGCCCGACGCGGCGCTCGACGCGCACTATCCTCGCGCCTGGCCGACGTGGGTGCGCATCACGTGCACCGACGGCCGCGTGCTCTCGACCGACGTCCGCCATCCGCGCGGCGATCCCGAGAGCTTCCCGACACCGGCGGAGCTCGCGGCGAAGCTCCGCGGGCTCGCCGCCCGCGCGCTTCCCGCGCCGGCGATCGAACGCGTGCTCGCCGCGGTCACGGCGGGCGCCCCCGCGCGCGCGCTCCTCGGCACGACGGTGCCGACCGGCACGTAATTGCCGCCGTCCTCGCGTTCGCGATCGTGGGATCTCGGCGGCCGAGTGCGCGCGACGCCCTGGCATTCGGGTTGCACGACGCCACGGCACCCGCACGCGCGCGGGTGGCCGAGTCGCCGTGCCGAACCGCCGACATCGGGTCAGCATCCTGACTCTCGCTGCGCTCGCCGCCGCCGCGACGACGCACGCGACCACGTTCGTCGCGATGAGCGAGCACGCCCTCGCGCGCGCCGCCGACGCGATCGTGCTCGGCCGCGTGCAGCGCCTGGAGAGCGTGGCCGACCGCGACGGGGCGATCAGCACGCTGGTGAGCGTCGAGGTGGAGCGCACGTACAAGGGCGCGCACCACGACCTCATCGTGCTCCGCCAGCCCGGCGGGAGCGTC
>Ga0070734_10000326_pt1 | contig 111656 bp, 89 predicted proteins | sample Coa_R1_8_FD_66444 | JGI IMG/M metagenome (GOLD analysis project Ga0070734, IMG submission 66444) | Surface soil microbial communities from Centralia Pennsylvania, which are recovering from an underground coalmine fire - Coalmine... | ecosystem: Environmental > Terrestrial > Soil > Unclassified...
GTGGACGCGGCTATGTAGTCGGTCACGACGCGGCCCAGAGTCGAAAGGTTCTGGACGAGGTTGACCAGCTCGGTGTGGATGAGGGCGAGCTGCTGATTGATGATCTGGAGCTGCTGAATCTCGCCGGTCGCGGAGTTGTTGGCGGTGAGGAGGGCCCTCTGGATGGCGGCGTTGTTGGCGTCGAGCGTCGAGATGACCGTCTGAGCACGCACAGCGGCGAGGGAGGAGGCCGTGATCTCGGCGTGCCAGTTGTCGTAGCTAGGGTTGAAGCTCGCGTACGAAACCGACTGCCATGCCTTCTGATTCCCCGGGAAGAGGCGGTTGAAGTTGGTGCTGACGACGTTGGCGGTGTAACCGATCGAGTTGATGTCGCCTTGGAGCGTGGCGAACGTCATCTGGACCTGGCCAATCGCGCTAATGAGCCCGGACATCGAGGCGGGATCGATGGCCTTGAGGTTCTGGATTTGGTACTGGAGCTGCGTCTTCATCACCTGCAGCTGGTTGGCGGTGTTGATGACGAGCTGGGCGGTCTGGAGGGCAGTCTTGATGTTCTGCAAGAGGTTGCTGTGGTCGACAACGGACACCTGCGCGCGAGCTGATTGGAGGGTCGGACCGAAGATGGCCAGGAACGCGGTGAGGACCAAGCTGATGCGCATGGTGTGCCTCCTCAGGATCGGAATGGGGCGGTGCGCCCGGCGGTGCGGGCAACGGCCTCAGCAGCCCCCTCGAGTCCGCGGCTCCGAAGGATCGCTTCGGCTCGGCGCTCTGGCGGGGTCGCGGCGACAATCTCATCGAGAATTCGCTGATCGGCGGGCGTCGACATACCGGCAAAAGCGAGGGCCGTCGGTCCGAGATCGAGCGTAAACAGGCGGCGGCCGTGGACGGAGCGGTAGTAGTAGTCCCGCTTCTTCTGCGCTTGGGCGACGATCGAGATCTCGGTATCGCTGAGGCCGAAACCGGCGTAAGCGGCCGCGATCTTGGGCGTGAGTGCCTCCTCGTTGGGGAGGTAGATCTTCGTGGGGCAGGCGCTCAGGATGGTGGGAAGGATTGGCGAGTCGGCGGCGTCAGCGACCTCCTGGGTCGCGAAAGTCACGTAGACGTTCTTCTTGCGCAATGTTTTGAGCCACGCCTGAAGTCGGCTGGCGAAGCTCGGGTGCTTCAGGAACAGCCAGGCCTCGTCAAGGATCATGAGCGTCGGGCTGCCGTCGAAGGACCGCTCGACCTGGTGAAAAAGGTAATCGAGGGCGGGGACGATGACCCCCTCGCCCAAGGCCATGAGGTGGCCCATCTCGACGTGAACCCACGACGCGAGACGAAGGTGATCCTGTTGGGAATCGAAGATCTGGCCGAAACGGCCGCCGGTGGCATCGACGGTGTAGGGCTTGATGACCGCGCCGAGCTCGGGGCCGAGCAGACCGGCGAGGACGGAGAGCGTCCGATGTGGTCCCGGCATAGTGGCGAGGTGCGCGACCACCTCCGAAACTCGGGCCGTCCGGGCGGGCGCCAGCTCGTAATTCTGCGCCGCGATGAGGTTGAGCACGAACTGCGTGGCCCAGTGGCGTTCCCCGCGATCGTCGATGCGAGCCAGCGGCTGAAAGGCGAGAGCGGCAGCGTCGTTGCCGGGCTCGTAGTAGGCACCCCCGACAGCGATGGTCGCTGCACGGGCGGAGCGATCCTTGTCGAAGATGATGACGCGGGCGCCGGGATAGCGCTGGAACTGCAGCGCGAGCAGAGCGAGGAGGGTGCTCTTACCGGCGCCGGTGGGGCCGATGATGAGCGTGTGCCCGACGTCCTGAACGGCCAGGTTTAGGCGGAACGGAGTATCGCCGCTGGTGCTGCAGATGATGTGGGAGGTGCCAACGCCAGAGATCTCGCGAAGGTGCTTGCTCTCCAGGGCGCCGGGCCAGACGGCTGACACGGGCATCAGGTGGGCGAGATTTACGGTGTGGAGGATCGGGCGGCGGACGTTCGCGTAGACGTTGCCCGGATGTGAGCCGAGCCAGGCATCGCGCGAGTTGAGGGACTCGTCCTTGACCGCGAAGCCGCGGCCCTGAATCACCTGCTTGATGGTCTGGACCTTCCGGCGCGCGTTCTCAAGGTCGGTGTCCCAGACGGTGACGGTGGCGGTGAAGTAGCCGAAGGCGACCTGGTCGTCGCCCAGGAGGTTGAGGGCGGCGTCGGCGTCGGCCGACTTGGCGATCGCGGCTCCGTCGACGAAGGCGGACTCTTGCTTCATCGCCTGCTCTTTGAGGAGCTGGAGAAAGCCTTTCTGCTTCTGGAACCACCCCTTTCGGTACTTCTGCAGCTCCACCTCTGCATCCTGCTTGTCCAAGAAGATGAAGCGGGTCACCCAGCGGTACTCGAGCGGCAGTTGATTGAGGTCGCCGAGGATCCCGGGGTAGGCGGACGGAGGGAACGAAGCAACGGTGCACGTCGGGATGTAGTGGCTGCCCAGCATGGGGACGTCGCCTGGCGTGAAGGCCATGTCGGAGAGGATGCCGTCGAGGTACATGGGCACGGCCGGCCGACGCACCACGTGGCGATTCATCGAGACGGTGGAGTGCAGATAGGTAAGAGTCTCGTCGTCATCGAGCGCACGAACTTCGGGGAAGACGCCAGCCATGATGTCGGCGAGCTCTGCGACCTGCTTTCGGAACTGCGCGATGACGTCGAAGATCTCTTCGTTCGGCTTGGCGGTCTCCGGGTCTTCGAAGAAGAGAGCCTCCGCCCGGCGCGCGCGCGCCGATGGAGGATTCCAGACGAAGGTGAGGTAGTAGCTCGATTCATAGCGTGCGCCCGCCTGCTGGAACGCCGCCCGGCGCTCGACGTCGACTATCCATGAGGCGGCGTTCGGCCAGACGGAGCTGGGATAGTCGTTGGCAGCGCGCCGCTGGGCCTCGACGAAGAGCGTCCAGCCGGAGCCGAACCGTCGCAGGGCGTTGTTGAGGCGGGCGATGCCTGACACCAGCTCCGAGGGGCTCGAGCTGGCGAGGTCAGGGCCCCTGAAGGCGAATGTCTGCTGGAGGAAGCCGTCCTTCTGGAGTATGACGCCGCTGTCGACGAGGGCGGCCCAGGGAAGAAGGTCGGGTAGCCGATGGGTCGGCTGGCGATATTGGCGGAGGGAGAGCATGGGGAGCCTATTGGCGGGCGGGGGGACGGAAGCGCAGGTGAGCGCCGGCCTCGAAGGTGAGCACGTCCGTCCCGAGCAAGACTGCTGTGCGGTCCAAGCTCGAGGTGGCCATCTGTCAGGGCTCGAGGCGATGTTGCGCACGCAGGGCGCGCTGGAAGACTTCGAAGAAGTGCGGCTCGCGCTTGGTGAGGTGGACGAACAGGAAATGAAGGGCGACCTGGATGGGGAGGAACCAGAGCTGGTAGAGGCCGAGGATGACGACCATCCCCGGCGTCCACAGCAGAATGGCGAAGGTGCGAGGTAGGCCAACGATGAGCAGTGGAGCGGTAAGAGAGCGATGGATCGGTACCTCGAAGCCTTCGGGTAAGGGCGCCATCGCCGCCCTCTAGAGGGCCAGCCCGCCGGAGAAGCCCAGGAACGGGAGGGCGAACTGTCCGACGGTGAAGCAGATCGAGAGCGCGAAGATGATGGTGATGAATTTCTTCATCGCGTGGCCGCTCTCGGCGATGACCATGCCGAGAGCGGTGATGACGATCCCGGCGATTCCGATGCCCTTGGCGACGGGCCCCGTCAGCGAGGTCACGAGCTGGGAGATCGGTCCTTCCCAGGGCATGCCCGCGCTCGCCGCGAGGGCGTTGGCACCGACGCAGAAGAGGATTGCAGCGAAAACCGCGGCGACGGGGAAACGGAGACTGCGAATCAGGTCGTGGACACGATTGGTTTTCATGGTGCGTTGGCTCCAGTGCGAGGTTGGCGAAGTAGCTGAGCGAAGCGAACAGTCCGTGCAGCTGACGATTCGAGGCGGCGCGGCGCTGCCGACTCAGGTGGGGAGGTCGTCGTCCGCCGGCGGATCGGCGTGAGGTGGCACGACGTCGTTGGCGATCGGCGTCTCCCCCCCCCGTGCCCGGATGCCGAAGTCGATCCAGTCCGTGCCGCGTACCTCGACGGAGGTGCGGGTGGCGCCGTCCTTCTCGTAGGTGCGGACGCGAAGTGCGCCTTCGACGCGGACGAGAGATCCCTTTCGGATATGGTCGGTGATCTGATTAGCGGCGGGCCCGAAGAACACGACGCGGTGCCAGTCGGTGTGCTCCCGGGGCTGGTCGTCCTTCCCACGCCAGCGGGTCGTCGTGGCGAGGTTGAAGCGGGCGATGGGGGTCCCGGAAGCGGTAGTGCTGGCCTCGGGGTCCCGCCCGACGAAGCCGATGAGGTCGATGTGATTGTGTGTCTTCATGGCGGCTGGGTCCTTTCAGCCGGAGTTATCGAGACGAGGCCCGAAAAAGGGACCCATTTTCTTCGTCTTCCGGCTTGAACCGGGCGGGAAGCGGCAGTGGTAAGGAGATCGGGCCGAGACGCCAAACGGGCTCAGTGCGCGCGACGGTGTTGGCTGGAAGTTTCGCCAGGCGGAAAGAGGGGGACTGCGCGCCGCCGACTACGGCCGGCGTGACCGGCGGCCATTGCGAGGGGCGGCAGTGGCTACCGCCAGCCTCGCTCGGCGAGAGAGACGTAGCCCTCGCGGCAGATGACGACGTGGTCGAGGACTTGAATGCTGACCAGGTCGCCGACCTCCCGGAGTCGGGTGGTCAGCTCGATGTCGGCGCGCGAGGGGGTCGGGTCCCCCGAAGGGTGGTTGTGCGCCAGGATGATCGCTGCAGCGGAAGCCAGGATGGCCGGCTTGAAGACCTCGCGCGGGTGAACCTCCACGCCCGTGAGGGAGCCTATTGCGATCGTGCGCCGGCGGATGACCTGATGCCGCACGTTGAGAAAGAGCCCTACCAGGTGCTCGCGATCCTTCGTGCCTAGGCTCGAGAGCAGTGCGTACACGTCGGCGGCGGAACCAACCCTGCGAAGCTTCGTCGCTGGCGGCGGGCAACTTTGGGGGAGGTAGTTCGGTGCGACGATATCGCTTCCGAGAGTGGGCGTCGGGGCGTTGGTGGACATGAAGGCCTCGCGGGTGAGGGTTGGGCGGTCACCCGCGGAGCGAACGACCTAGCTCCCCGACCCAGGGGGGCCCCGCGCACGAGGTCCGCCGAGGAGCGGGGGGTTACTGGCGAGGGGCGCGTGGGAAGAGAGCGATGACCGCCCAACCATCAGCAGCGAGGACGACTGGCCGCTCAGACCGGGCGCGACGGGGAAGGGAGAGAACAGTCGAGCTAGACCCTTTCCCTGTTGGAGCGGCTACCCGGGAAGTCGTAGGCTAGAGGCGATGCTGGCGTGGCGGCTCGAAGCGCTCGGGCTCGAGGTCGTGGCGACAATGGTCGCCTGCCTGGTGGCGTGGTCGATCGCATCGGCCACGGGCGCGTTGAGCCGAGCGCGCGCGCCTAGGCCAGCTGACGAGGATTTCGACAAGAGCCGGGATCAGCTAGCGCTGGTGAAAACGTTCAGCGAGATCGCCACGCGGTCGGTCGCCACCGTCCCGACCGTCCGCGGGCCTGGCCAGCCGGGGGCCGCCGAGGGCGGCGATGAGCCGGAAGCATCACGCGCGGCGATCGGAGGGTAGCGCGTTGCCCTCAAAGGACTACACCGGGGTCCCCGCCAAGTTCGTCGACCCGCGGACGACGCCGGAGCAGGGTGCGCGGTGGAGAGCCGCCTGGGATGAGGCGTTGGAGGCGCTCGTCGAACTGGCGTCGCCGGGGGAGAAGGAGAACGTTCGGGCCTTCCTCGCCCGAGGGGTCCAGGCCGATGCACCGCAGAGCTGGCAGCGCGAGATCGAACAGCACTTCATCCGAGACGTCGCCGAGAACCGGCCGACGAAGGAACGCCTCAAAGCTGCGGCCGATCGGTTCCACCGAGCGGTGACAGCGATCCGTACCGAGTCCGAGAGGGACCCGACCTTCTTCCCCTCGCCCGTCGGACAGGAGCTGATGCGGATCTTCGGGGAGGCGATGTTCTATCTGGTCAGCGAGACCGGCGGTCGTTCGGTCGGCCCTGCGCTGAACGCGATCGTCTGGCCGACGCTCGGGCCCGTCCTGGAGAACCCCGACATCCTGACGATCGACACGGTGGCTCGACAGTACGGGACGATCCCGTTCGAGCCGTGGGCCAAGCAGTTCCGCGCGACGGTCAAGGACGTGCTCGACGGCTGGTATCGGCCGCTGGTCAGCGCTTTCTACCGGCTCTCTCGCCTGCCCAAGGATGGTCGGATCCCCGACGACGAGGCCGAACTAGGGACCCTCTTGGGGAAGGCCCGGAGCTTCTGGCCGGCGACGAGCGACCTTCAGATGCTCGTCGATCCCCGGATCACGGTCGTCCGGAACTCGGTGGCACACACCAACAGCAACCTGGACCTCGGCGACGAACGGTTCATCTTCATCAACAGGACGCCCTCGGGCCTCGAGAAGGCGAGGTGGACCCCGACCGTCGGCGAGTTTCAACACTTCGCGGTTCACGTCGTCCACCTCGGAGACGTGATGCGCGCGGTCCTCATGACTGTTCCGCTGCGCAGCTTGGGCCCGGAGCTACTCCTCGACGTCTTGTCGGCGTTCTTCGCGCCGCCTTCCCCCCCGAGCGGCGCCGCCTCCGCTGGCTAGGTGACCCGCTCAGACGACGCGATTCGATCGAACTCTCGGGCTCTACGTGCTAGCGCTCGACACCTCGGGCGCGGCCGTGCTCGCGGACGTAAGAGAGACCGCGTTTCACTCGCTCCCACGAGAGCGGGATGAGCATCTCCGGCATGGGTTGGCTCTCGACGTCCTTGAAGTGGACCATCGCGTTCAAGGCGAACGAGGAATCCGCTTCGGGAAACTTCTGGTGCCAGGCGGCGAGTGCGCGATCGAGCGTCAAGCCTGCACCGTGGAAAAGCACGTAGAGGTCGACGTAGTCCCGCTTGACGGCGCGCTGGTGAATCGCGGCCAGTTTCATAGCGCAGATGTCGCCCGGCGAAGCGAGATGGCAGCCCTGAAACTCGGAGGGCATACCGACAAGGTCATAGGGATACCGGAACACGCTGTACTCGACGCCTCCGACGTCGGCATGGAGGGTCCCGATCTTGTTTTCCCGAATCTTGACCGAAAGGCCCGTCGACTCGAGGTCGCGGAGAAGGTCTTCGGGCCGAATCGTCTCCTTCGTGAACCAGTCTAAGTCCCGAGAACGCCGATGCCCGAGTTGTAGAGCGAGCGCCGCGCCTCCTGCCAGGTGCGCGCGCCACCGGGATGCCAAGGGACCCGATCGCGCAAGGACGACCTGTTGCTCCGCGACTAGGACCTCCGGATGGGCTTTTAGCGGCCTGCCCATAGCGATGCGTAAGGATCGGCGGCCTGCCAGGCCTGGACCGTTCGGGCAGAGATCCAGGGCGAGAGCTGGTCGACCGAAAAACCCCTTCCCTTTCGCCGAATGATCCAGCGACGAATGGTCCCGTCTCCAAATCGCCGAACCAGCCAACGCCGGTGCTCGGGACCGCCGCGGCTCAGCACGTGTTGCATGACCAGGTCAGTGTGCTCGGGGAGAGCGATGTCCTCCGGCCGGTAGCCGGGGAAAAGAGGTCGCACCGAGGCAGGGATCGCCCCCCAGCGCGCGCGCGCGGCCGCACGAGCAATCTCGCGTCGCCGGCCCGGACTGAGGGCCTCCGCCCGGGCCCGGCCTCCCCGGACCCCTCCCTTCAGCCCCCCCAGCCTTCCAAGCGCGACTGCATGAGGGTTCTTCATGGCTTGAATTTTAGCATGTTCATGCTTGAACCGGTGCAGGTATGGCAGAGCATCTCGGTTTCGCCGTCGAGCGGACCCATCGAGTCTCGACCGGTACCGCCGGGGCACGGCCGGCGCGCCCGGGCGAAGCCCGACGACCTCGGAGGTGGTTCAATGGCAGGCCTCGGTGAAGACGAGGTCGTTGGGGCTATTATCGAAGCCGCCACCCCAGTTGGTGTAGCAGCCCTGCCCGCAGGCGATGGTCTCGAGGGTACAGGTCTGCTGGACCTCGACGATCCCGTCGCAATTCCAATCGTAGGACCCACAGGCGTCAGGCATCTCGAGGTACTGGTTGGTTGGGAAGGCGGGGTTCGCCAGGCTGTCGAGGTCGCAGCAGTCGCCCGAATAGGCAGCGTAGCCGGTGGGGGGCGGTGCGTTGAGCACTTCACAGAAATGCCTCTGATCCGATCCGCCGTACCCGTCGCCGTCGGCGTCGGCATAGTAGGTCAGGCAGCGGCCGCTGATGCAGTCGCTGTCCGTCTGGCAAGCAGTGCCGTCGACGAGCTCGCAGACCGGCAGCGGACTGCCGGGCGGGAGCAGGCACGCGGACGAACCGACACAGGGGGATGTTGCGACCGTGTCTTGACCGCTCGCCAGAGCGGCGCAGTGTCCCATAGCCGCCTGCTGGTTGCAGGCGTAGCAGGTCTGTTCGCAAGCCGAGTCGCAGCAGACGCTGTCGATACAAAAGCCGGAGCCGCAGTCGGCGTTGGAGTTGCAGGTCGTGCCGAGCGGGCTCGTGGGCTTTACCACCACGACGGTCGTCGTGGCGTCCGGAGTCGGATCTCCGGCGTCAACCACCCCGCCCGAGTCGGGATGTTCGCCGGGGGTGTGGTTGGCGCAGCCAGCCAGAAGCGCGAGCGGGAGGACAACTCCTAGGGCCATCTTGGTGTTCGTCAACATGAGCAGCTCCTGAGCGTTCGAGGTTGGGAGATTTCGGAGGGGAGGTTCATTGGCAGAGCAGAGTCGCGCCCTTGCTCGTGACGCCGCAGCTAGCCGACGGATCGGTGACCTCGGCGTACTTGAAGGACCCGATCTCGCCTTCGATGCTGCCGTCGCAGTTGTAGTCCCAGCCCCCGCAGGCGTCGGGAGTGCTGTAGAAGTTGACGGTGTTGGGGTGTGCGTCGATATCGCTGTCGCAGCAGTCACCGCCCGTCGTGACGTAGCCTCCCGGCGCCGGCGCGCCGGCCTCCTCGCACAACATCAGGGTGACGCTGCTATCGCCGTAGCCGTCACGGTCGTGGTCGACGTAGTAGGTGACGCAGTTGAGCGAGGCACAGTCGCCTGCGCCCTTGCACACTTGCGCGTCCTTCATGCGGCAGCCGCCCACGTTGACCGCGGTGCTGAGGGCGCCGCACGTGCGCGGGCTCGTGCACGGAGTCGCCGCGTTCAGATCGTCGCCGCTCGTCTGAGAGGTGCAGTATCCAGCGGTGCCGATCTGGTTGCAGTTGAAGCATTGCCCGACGCAGCCGGTGTTGCAGCAAACGCCGTCGACACAGAATCCCGACGCGCACTCGGCCCCGGAGGCGCACCCTTCGGCCAGCGGCTTCAATGGGGTGCCGGCGTCAGGGGGTGACATCTTCACGCTCTCCGTGGCGCCGGCGCCGGCAGGGTCAGCGCCCCCCTGCCCCCCGGCTCCCGCGCCGCCGGCACTGGCGTCCGGCCCGAGGTCGGAGTTCTTGGTGGGGCAGCCACAGAGGGTGAGGAGGGCGACGAGGACGAGGTATCGATTGGTGAGCATGGGGAAGTCCTTTGATGGAGTTGGGGGTGACGGTGGTCCGGTGGCTAGCGTTCGAGGCCCAGGCGGCCGCGCGACGGCCGCCTGACGATCGCGGTCCGAATGGCTGAATGGTCGACGCCGGCGTCGAGCGCCTTGGCTATCGCGTGGCTGACGTTCTCGAGAACCGGGTCCGCACGGCGGTGGAGACGGGCCAGCGACTCGCGGTGCCGCTGCTCGATCTGCATCTGATCGGCCCATCGGCCGCCGAACTCCGGTGCGCGGCGTTCGGCGGGGCGCTGCCCGGCGAGCTTGACGATCTCCTCGGCCAAGGCGGCGCCGAGGCTGCCTCGCGAGAAGGCGGCGACGACCGACAGCTCCGGCGGAGCGCTGGCGATGACGTGCCCGATCTTTCGCTTCACCTCGGCGGTCGGGTGGTCCCCCGTGTAGACGTACGTCGCCTGCTGCTCGCCGTGGGCGCGCTCGTAGGCGACCGCGTCGATCGGCCGCTCGACGAACACCATCTGGCGATCGCCGGGCCGGAACCGGCTGTGTGCGAGATCGTCCGGGTTCTTCAGAACTCTGCTGGCGGGCCCGAATCGCCAGGTATCGTAGGTGCCGCGAACGACGCCGAGGTGCTCGAGATCCCGCTCTGCGGCCTTTTCGCTCTTCATCGTGGCGAGGTGACGAACGACGGCGTTCCGGAGGGTGTTGTCTCGATCGGCGAGCGCATCCCGGTAAGCAGCGGGCTCCCCGGTGCGCCTCGACGGGTCGAGACACGCTCCCATTCGGTTGAGGCATTCGTCGGGGCTGAGGCCGTCGCGCCGAGCCATGAGGTCTATGAGAGTTCCTCGCTGGATGGGCTCGCCGGCGGTGTGGTAGGTCCAGCGCTCGGCGTCGAGGTCCTTGGAGAGGAAGAGAACCTCTCCATGGCGGTCGGCGAAGGCCAGCCTCTGCGGATCCTTCTGCACCAGAGAGAGATGGAATCCCTGCGCAATGACCCAGGCCGGGAGATCGATCCGTCGCTCGAGTTGCTCGAGGAGGGTCGTGCGCAGCTCCTGGCGGTGAGCTTCGATCGCACGCTCGACGCAAGCCCGAGCCCTCTCGCCCTGCCTGTCCGCGGGTCCCTCGGCGCTCACGACTCGGCCCCCGCCTTGGTCGTCTCGTGGACGGGCGCCGGGCTCTCGCTGGTCACGTCGTCATCGACGGGAGCTTCGAGCGTAACGGCGTCGTCGCTGGTGGAGCAGGGAATGGCGCCGAGCCCGTCCGATGCGGTCTCTTCGAACAGAAGAGAGAACGGAAGCCGCGCCGACTCGACAGGGAGCGTCCTCGTCTCCACGAGACGCCAGGTTTCGATCTTGATACCCCAGGGAGTCTGGCGACACCGCCGCTCGACGCGGGTGTGAGGCGGCTGCGGAGGGAAAACGGCAGCGGCGCTCATCGCGGGTCCTCGACCAAGCCGTATTCGGTGCCGAGCTTGTGGAGGCGGCGGGCGAGCTCGGGGAGCGCCCTGTTGTGGACCCGCGCGACGTAGGACTTGGTGAAGCCGAGGCGTTCCGCGATCCGTTCAAACGTGAGGTCCTCGAAGTAGTAGAGGAGGACGACCTGGCGCTCCAGGTCCGTGAGGGCGTTGATGGCCGCGAGGAGCGCGGCGCGAAGCGAGTTCGCGTCGAGCAGGTCTGACGGATCGTAGGAAGCACGGTCGGCGGCAGAGAGGCGTTTGGACCGCCCGCTCGACTCGTCGCCCGCCTGGTCTCCAGGGTCGTCGCCGCTGTCGACGTAGAGACGTGCCCCGGCGCAAGCGCGCCGGACGCCGTCCATCACCGCTCCGCGAATGCGCGAATAGGAGAAGGTGGCGAAGGACGCCCCGCCCTCCGGCCGGAAGCGCCTCGCCGCTTCCATGAGACCGACGCGGGCGTAGCCGATGGCGTCGTCGGGCCGAATGACCGGATGGAGATTGAACCGCTTGAGGAGCTCACTCGTGACGGCGGCTGAATAGGCCAGGTGGTCGGTGACGAGTCGATCGGAGGAGGTGACCGTTTGCATCGCTGCCTCTTTCTGGCGGGCTGGAGGCCCGTCAGGCGGACGCATTCGCAACGGTGGTACCGAGGGCCGCGGCGGCGTTCGGCGAGTAAACTCAGCTACTTGGCGAAGCGCCGCGTGCGCCCCGCGCGTGCCACCGACGTGCCTGGCACATGGCGCGCCACAAGGCGCACGTCGGGTCAGCGCTTACGAGCGAGGAGCCGCTGGAGAATGGCGGGGGAGGTGCCGAGGTCCGCCGCGAGGCGCTGAGTCTCGCCGCCTGACGCGGCAAGCTTGCGCTGCAACTCTTGGGGGTCGGCGTCGAGCAGCGCGCGCAGGTGCGCGTCTCGCTCCAGCCAACGGTAGAACGTTCGGCGACTGACGCCGAGGAGCTCGGCGGCCTTGAGTCGCTGCCACCCAGCCCTTTCAAGAGCTGCTGTCATGCGATCCGCATCGAGGGTGATCGGCGGCGGAGTCGGCTGGTCGTCCGGACCATCGATCGGAATGGGGAGCTCCGGCATCGCGCTTTCCGCGAGAAACTCGCCAACGATCGCGTGCGTGCGCGCCTTGGGGCCGTCATCGATGGCGTCTGCAAGCCTGCGCGCCAAGGCCAGGAGGCTCCGAACGTTGGCGGCAAGTGGCGACCGCGCCACGGCCGCGACGTCACGGGCGGACAGCCACGGTCGGACGTGCGCGTCGGTGTCCTGCAGCCGTTGCAGGACGGAGGGATTGGGCAGTTCCTTCCGAAGAAGATGAAGCAGAAGGACGCCGACATCCTCGCGTCGCTCGCGCAGCGGCGGGAGCTTGATGACAAACGCGCTCAGCAGGCGGTTGTAGAGGGAGGGTAGGAAGCGTTGCTCGGTGACCGCCATCTCGAGCTTGGCGTCCGTCGCTGCGACGATCCGGACGTCGACTTTGATCGATTCGGTGGCCCCGACAGGCTGTACCTTTTTGTCTTCGAGGACACGTAGAAGCATCGGCTGAACCTCCGGGGTCACCTCGCCGATCTCATCGAGGAAGACCGTGCCGCCGCTGGCAGAGCGAAATAGACCGGCACTGTCTGCGATGGCGCCCGTGAACGCGCCCTTCTTGTGGCCGAAGAGATCGGCCTCTGCTCGCTCGCGACCGAGCAGCGCCATGTTCTTCACGAGAAATGGGCGGGCAGCGCGAGGCCCTACGTGGTGGAGGGCAGCAGCGGCAAGCTCCTTGCCGCTACCGCTCTCGCCCCTGAGGAGGACCAGGGTTTCCTTCGGCGCCTGCCGCGTGACCAAGCGGCGCACGTCCTCGATGGCGTCGCTGGTGCCAAGAAGACCGAGCGAGGGCGATCGGCTGATTGGGAAGTGGACGGAGTGGAGGCAGAGAACGATTCGGCGCGCGAGCGTGATGATCATTCCGCGGCGAAGGTCAGTTTCGGAGATGCGTTGTGGCGCGTTGAGCAGCTCGCCGTCTACTTCGACCTGGTCGTCCTGCATGCGGCGAAGCTCGAAGGTCCCGCGCTTGAATGAGAGGTCGAGAACGGGACTCTTGCTGATGAACCGGTGTGCTATTGGCTCCCCCGTCTCCCCGCCCGGCGGGAAGAACAGGGGCTCCGAGCGGCTGACGTGAGCCACGTCGACCTCGACGAGGTTCTTGAGCGGCGCGATCTGACCAATTCGGTCGAGGTGCGGGTGCCAGACGATGGTGAGGGCTGGAGCGGAGAGGAGGCCGGAGTTGCCGGTGAGACTGTCGAAGGGACTAACGGTCAGTGTGTCGTCAGCGGACATCCGTCGCTCTCGGGCTCATAGGGTTCCGACGAAGAACGCGAAGTAGGCGTGCTTGAACACGGTGAACGCCTAGAAGCGCCCCGCGAAGGTGAGCGAGCCGGGTTCGACGGCGACGCCGAGCTCGGCGCCTGGGCGCTTGGCGGTGTGGAGGAGAATGCCGCCGGCAACGGCCCCCGCAGCACCGACGCCGGTAAGGATGATCCCCGCAGTCTTCGTGTTGTAGACGGGCTGGCAGCCGGCGGGCGCGCCCGCAGAGCAAGGGCCGCTCGAAGAGCGGCCGTCGACTGCGATCCAGACGCTGCCCCACGCGGCGAGAGCACCGCCGCCGGCGAGAAGGGACGCGCCAGTCCAGGTTCTCCACGTACGCGAGGGAGTCTCGGCGATAGGCGCCGACAGGTGCGCAACGGCCGGTGCTCGCGCAGCGACAGACGTCGCCGGCATCGCCGCGGGGAGCTGGAGCGCCTCGAGCTCAATCTTGAGCTGCGTCTCCTTGCCGGCTTCGACGGGGACGCTCATCTCGAACTGCTTGAATCCTGGCGCCGTGGCGATGACGACTGCACGCCCCGCGTTGACGCGGATTGGCTTGGCCAGAGGAAGCGTTCCGACGGACTTTCCAGAGATGACGATGGCGGCGCCGGTGCGGCCGGTCGGCGCGATCTGACCGACGTGGGTGCGAGCGAGGGCCAGGGCCTGGTCGAGAGCGGCCCGATTCTTCTTCACCCAGGCGTCCTCCGGGGTGGCCAGCGCTGCGTCGAGGTCCTTCTCGGCATCACTCCAGCGCTCCACAGCAGCCTCGGCGAGGCCGAGCTGGCCAATGCTCCGTGGCGTCGGTGCGAGAGCATCCGCCCGTTGAAAGAGATCGATCGCTTCGAGCGCTCGGCCTTCGCGGCGCAGCTCGAGTCCCTTGGTGATGAGAGCATCTGCCGCTGCCTTGTCGTCCGCGGCGTGCGCTACGTCGGCGGCTAACGCTACGATGAACGTGATGAGGAGGGCGCGTCTCATTGGCGATGCTCCGGCTAGTAGTTGCTCATCCAGACGTAGACGGTCGCTTCCTCGGTCCACCCGATCCACATGTCGTTACGCCCATCGACGGTGAGCCTGGGCGACGAGTTGTTCGGCGTGCTGCCGCCCGAAGCGACGCCCGGGCGGGTGTCCCAGGTGGTACCGGTCCACCGCACAAGGCCGATTCCAGTAGGCGTGGGCGAACTCCAGGCGACAACTGGTTCGCCATTAGCGTCGGACGCCAGCGTCGGATTGTTGGAGCCGGCGCTGGCAGGAATGGGGCCGGAGACAAGGGGGAGCCAGGTCCCGGCAGTCAGGTGCTCGGGAACCCAATTGGAGTTCGAAAGAATCGAAAGCACCACGGGACTACCGGCCGAATCGACCGTACCGGAGCCACTGATCGCTGAGGCTCCCCCGGCAAGGGACCAGGAGGTTCCGTTCCAGAGGTATGCGCCGCTGGATGTGTCGCTATCGACGACGGTGACGATCGGCGAGCCGGCCGCGCCGAGGAGGAGGTCGACGGCGCTGCTCTTCGTGTCGCCGACTGCGCCGTAGGAGTCATCCCAGGCGGTTCCGGTCCAGGCAGTGACGTAGATGTTGGTGGAGGTCGTAGGCGTGTAGACGTCGCCTCGGTAACCAACCACTGGATGGCCCATGCCGTCGATGGCGACGGCGATCGAGTCAACTCCCTGGCCCTGGGCCGCCGTCAGATCGATCGCCGGATAGGTGGTACCCCACGTACTCCCGTTCCAGGTGGAGAAAACGATTTGAGCGGCGCCACTCGACGGTGCGTTGCCCCACGCGACGGTCGGATTGTTTTCGGAGTCGAGGAAGAGGGCGCAGTAGTTCGCGGACACGCCAGCGGTGACCTGACCGAGGTCGCTCCAGGCCTCGCCGTCGCTGACCGCAACATGTAGAAGAGGGATGCATCCGCCTCCGCTCGCCGTCTCGCAGGTGTTGTAGGCGACGACTGGCTGGTGGCTGGTGCCTACGGCGAGCAGGAGGGTGGCGTTGATGATGCTCGGAATCGGGGCGTATTTGACCCACCCCGGCACTTCCCAGGACCAGGCGGCGGAGGGTGGCACGAGCGGGTTGCCGGCCAGGTCCGTGATGGCTTTCGTGAACGAACCGGAGAAGGTTTGGTCGAGGCTGATGCCCTGGTCGGAGGTAACTTGGACCGTCGCCGTCTCGCCGTCGGCGCTCAGAGCGACCGTCGTCGGCACAGTGGCGCCGCTCGCGGTCTGGATGGGAATCGCGGTGGCTGTGACTGTCGACGCCAAGACGGGCTCTGAAAAGGACGCTTGAATCGGTGCCACGAGGACGACATTCGCAGCGCCGGATGCCGGAACAAGGCTAGAGAGAACGACCTGAGGAGGCGTTCGATCGACCACGACGGTGACCGCATTCGACGTAGTGGTCGCGCTGCCGTTGGTGAGCTGCGCCGTGACCGAGTAGCTCCCCTCTCCTACTCCGCTCGTATTCCAGGAGAGAGAGCTGAGTGGAGCCGTGATCGTGCCAATCGTCTCGCTTCCGGAGGGCCCAGTGGCAACGAGGGTGACGGTGTTGGTGGTCGGCTCGGACGTACTGATCGCGATGGAAACGATGGCGTTCGTATAGACGGTTAGGGTCGGAGACGTGATCATCACGGTGGTGGGGGTCGGTTGGACGCCGCCTGCTCCTCCTCGCCCGCCGACGCCGCCGTCAAAGCCGGCTCCTGCCGTGCCGGGCGTTCCCGTCGAGCCGGCCGCGCCTGCAGGATCCTCGTCCCGCGTGGGGCAGCCAATCGCGAGAAGCGCAACGGCTAATAGCAGGTGCGGGTGACGCATTCGGAGGATCCTCTTAGTCCGTAGGGATCGGGATACCGTGCGAGTCGCGCTCGACGACAGCGGCGGACTTCTTGTGGACGTGGTGCTTTGGCACCGACGTCGTGGCAGGCTGGCGCGGCGCCTCGACCGGCGTGGGCGCGGCCCGGACTTCCGCGGCTACCGCCGAAGTGCCGGTATCGAGATCCCTCGGTGCACCTGGGGCCGGGGGGGGCGCCGGCCGCGGCGCTGCCACGGCGGCGGCCGGGGCATGCGAGGGTAGCGGAGGCTGCGAGGGAGCAGTGGCGTGTCGGTCCATGAGGTCCGCCGGCGGCGCCAGGAGGATCGGCGCCGGTTCCTTCCGGTGGGAGAGAAGGAACGAAACAACCAGTGCACTCCCGAGCATCGCCAGCGCCGCCAGGACGATCATGCCCGGCGTGTTGCGGGTGAAACTGCGCGACGTCGTTTCAGAAGCGGGTCGGAGTGAGCTGGATGATGACGGGAAAGATGCGACCGATTCCGAAGCCTCGTCGATGACAAGGGAGAGCGAACGGCTTGGGGCATCGGCTGGCCGCTTAGTGGTTGTCGCCAGGTTCGGCTCGCCTGCCGCTTCTTTCAACTCGCCGGTGGCGAGAGCGATCGTCTCATTCGTGGCCTTTGCGCGAACGGTCGGCGCCGTGCCGCGGGTGTCGTCAGGGGCACTGAACGTCGGATCGAGAACGGTCGGAGCGTCGAGTGAACCGTTGGGCATCTCGGTGCCGTTGTGCGCGGACATCGCCATCGAAAGCTGAGGAGCTCGCCGCGCCGGCGCCTCGCTGGTGAAGTGCGCTTCCCAGGTGAGCTTCGCCTGCGGCGAGGCGAAAGATCGAATGGCGCCGCCGAAGGAGTGCAGGTCCGGATAGCGCTTTTCGGGGTCGACGCTCATAGCTTTCTGAATTGCCTCGGCGAGCGTCGCCGGCACCTCCGGGCGGGCCCTCTGAACCGGTGTGTAGTCGCCCTTGCGAATCAATTGCAGGAGATCGAGCTCCCTGAAGTCCTGTTTCGGTGTCTTGACCTGGAAGGGCTTGCGCCCGGTGACGGCCATGTAGAGGACGACTGCGAGCGAATATTGGTCGGACTTGGCGGTCGCCGGCCTGCCCGCAATCTGCTCTGGCGGCATGTAATACGGGGTTCCGAGGATAAAACCCTTCTTGGTCACGTCCGCGGTGTCGTCGTGTTGACCGTCGAAGTGCTCGTCCTGTTTCGCGGCGCCAAAGTCGAGGACCTTTGCCGCTTCCACCTGGTTGTACTCGTGAAGGAAGATGTTGTTCGGCTTCACATCGCGATGCAGGTAGCCGTGCCGGTGGCACTCACCGATCGCGATGGAGGCTTCAAGCACGCGGGTGACTGCCCTGGTGAGGTCGAGCGCGCCTTGCTCACGGATGACCGTGGACATGTCTTTGCCCGTGAGCATCTCCATGACCATGAAGGGGTCCTGCCCGTCGGAGCCCTCCACGAAGTCGAGCAGCCGAACGATGTGCGGGTGGTCGATCGAGGAGATCGCTTGTGCCTCGCGCTTAAACCTACGGAGAAAGTCTTTGTCGGACGCCTTGTCACCCTGGATGGTCTTGATGGCGACGGTTCGACGGAGTTGCTCGTCGAACGCCCGATACACGACGCCCATGCCTCCCTCTCCAAGGAGCGCTCGAATGTTGTAACGACCGCTAAGGACGGTGTCGCGTTTGAGCTTCACGAGATGTCCTTTCACTTGCGGTTCTCGGGGTAATCGGTCGAACAGTGTCCTGAACCCGAGTCGCGGCGGACGGTGCTCTCTTCCGGCCAGTGCGGATAGGGCTAGATACTGAACTCATCACTCGACGCCCTTCCGGCGGAGGCCAGCCAGGTGATCGCTCGCGGTTGTGTTCTCGGGATCGAGTCGAATGGCCTCGACAAATTCGTCAGCAGCCTGGTTCCTCTGGCCCTCGAGTAAGAGGACGCGACCCATGATGAGGTGGGCGGCCGACCGCTGCCGCGCCGTCCCTGTTTCAACCGCTTTCCTGGCGTTCAGAGCTGCGCTTTCCAGATCACCGTCCTGCAAGCTGTCCCGCGCGCGATCGAGCAGTCGGCCAGCTTGCCCCGGGTCCGGAGCCGCCGGATGGGACGTCGGAGCCGAGACCCGAGCAGCCGTCGAAGCGACTTTCGCATGCGACAGTCGCTCAGCTGCAGGGGTACCCTTGGCAATTGGCTCGCGGCGTTCGGACCGCCCCATCGGTGCCGGGCCTGGCAGCGCGGTGGAACGGGGCAGGGGCGCAGCAGGCGGCGCCGCGGGGGATGGTGAGGCAACAGGTACGACGAACCCAGATTCCGAGCGACGGCCGCATAGGCCGATGGCGGCTGCGGCGGCTACGGCGGCACCAGCGCCAAGTAGGAGCGACCAACGGAGAGCCGACGATCGCGCCCCCTTGGCAGCGGCCTGGCGACCGTCCAACGCCCCCGTAGCCAAAAGCGGGCGTGCTTCATCGACGTCAGCCTGCAGGCGCTCGTGTTCGCGAGTGACCTCGTAGCACCTGCCGATGAGGGTCGCTAGCTCGGCGCTGCGGCCCAGGCCGCCCGGCGCAACATGGAGGAGACCTGTGGCGAAATCTTCAGCGGAGGAAAAGCGCCGGGCGGGATCGGGATCCAGGGCTCGGACGATCAGCTTGTCGAGGTCCGCGGGAATCACCTCGCCCGTAGCGAGGGAAGAAGGATCTGGGTGAGATTCCAATTCCCCCAGGGCTGGAAGGCGCCCGACGAGCAGCTCCCAGAGCAGAACCCCCAGCGAATAGATGTCACTGCGCGCGTCTGCCTCGCCCCGCTTGAGGACCTCCGGGGCCGTGTACACGGCGCGTCCGATGAAATCACCGGTCGCTGTCAGAGATGGGTCGCCCGAGCGTCGCGCGATACCGAAGTCGATCAGGCTGACGGCTCCGGCGAAGCTGATCATCACGTTACTCGGAGCGATGTCGCGGTGAACGACGTCGCGTCGGTGTGCGTACGCAAGGGCGCTGGCCACGCGCTGCCCGATCTGAGCAACCATGAGTGGAGAGAGCCGCTCCCCCACCCCGCCGGCCGCCGCGCACAGCTGAGCGGCCGTGCGGCCCTCGATGTACTCCTGCGCGATGTACGGCTCGCCCTGCTGCTCGCCGCACTCGAGCGTTTTCGCGATCCCCTCAAAGGAGAGGGTGCGAGAGATCTCGCCCTCGCGCTGGAAGCGCTTGCGCCTACCTGAATCCGAGAGTGTCTCGGCGGTCAGGCGCTTGATGACGCAGACCGTTTCCTCTTCCCCAGCTCGGGTGAGTGCCAGAAACACCGTCCCCATTCCGCCGCTTCCGAGTGGCCGGATGAGAACGTAGGCGCCCCAGCGCTGGGGGAAGTCGGGCATCGATCTACTGAGCCCCGCACGTCGAGCTCATCGGCGAGCACCCCTGGAAACCGCAGGCAGAGGCGATATCAGTGCCGCCGCCGCCGTTGTCGAGCGCGAGAATCCCGGTTCCCTGGACCGGCGATCCACAAGAGATGCCGGTCGGACTGTTCTTCTCGACTGTATCGAGGTTGAGAATCACGGGGCCTGTCGTCGGAACCGTGACCGCCCGAATTCCACCCCAGGTTAGGTCACTACTGGGCCCGTTGTTGGTGACCGTCGAGTTCTCGATGTCGAACGCCGCCCCATCGAGGTAAATGCCCCCACCCTGGCAGCCGTCGACTACCACCTCGTTGAAGGTGAGCGTGCCTCCCGTCGCCTGGATGCACACTATTCCCGTCGGGGACGGACCGAACTTCACGTTTCGGAAGTACACGGTCCCGCTCTCCATGTTGAAACCCGGGGTCGTCGCACTCGCGATGTCGGCCGACTGCTGGCCGACGAAGAGAGTCGCCGAAGCTCCCGTTGCACGTTGCCAGGGTGACGCCGTCGACGTCGCGGCCACGGTTCCGCGAATCACCACCAGTGTCTTGGTTGCCCCCACCGCGAGACTTACCGGGTCCATCGAGCAGAACGGGGCCCCAGCCGTTCCGCCGGTAGTTGAGAAGGTAGCGGTGCAGCCAGTGGTGTTCTGCACGTAGATGGTCTCCGCGTCCGTGGCACAGTGGCCATCAGCTTCGGAGCGACAGACACCTGGGTTCCCAGTCGCACCGAACTTCGCTGCACACTGCGCGTCGCTCGTGCAAGCCGCGCAGGCGTGCGAGGTCGAATCGCAGATAGGCTTGGTGACGTCGCCGGTGCAGTCCGCACTGGTCGCACACTCGACACAGACCTTCTGCAGGCACACGGGCGTAGCTCCGCCGCACGCGTTGCACGGGTTCAGGTCCTGCCCCGCGTCCACCGTCCCGCCGGCCCCGCTCGAACCACCGGCGCCGGCCCCGCCCGCGGCGCCGCCCGTGCCGGGCGCACCAGAGTGGCCACCTGCGGCCGTCCCTCCCGTTCCTGCCCCACCGTCAGGGGGACAGTTGGGACCGGTGCATACGCACCACAGTGTCCCGAGATCGCACGTCATCCCGGCGCCGCAGTCGCTGTTCTGGACGCAGCGGCCACCGCCGGGCCCACGCATCGGCAGCACGCTGCAGGAGCTCGAGAGAGCGATTAGACCGGCAGCAAGAAGGCCTGACCGCATCTAGAACCTCCCTCTCAAGACCAAGCCCCCCGGACCTGCCGCAACCTGCGTGCCCCGATCCAACTCTGCCCGCCAGACCAGGAGACCGCCGGCCACTAAGCCCGCGGCGCCGACCGCCGTGAGAATGATGCCCGGCGTGCGGGTGTCGTACACGTCGCAGAGATGATCACTCCCCGCCGAGGCGCAGTTGCTCGACGCATGCCCGTCGAGCGCCCAGAGCGAAATCCCGGTAGCCAGAGCCGCGGCGCCGACCGCTCCGACCGACCACCCGACGATGCCCGCTACCCCGATCCCTGGCGAGGCCGGTACGGGCGGCTTCGTCTCAAGAATGGCTGGAGGTGCAGCAACGGCGGGCTTCACGGCGGCCGTGGTAGCCGCGACGGCCGCCGCGCGCTTCTCGATCGCTCCGCTCTCAGCCTCCAGTAGGCGGGTGCTGTACTGCTGCATCTTAGAGGTCAGAAGCGGAGCCACGCACAACCCGTTTGGTGGCCCACAAGGGATGAAGGAAGCGCCCGTGGCGGTGTTCGCCGCCTCGGTCTTCTCATCTTCCTCAGTCCACCGCGCGACGACGGCACCGTCATGCCAAAGGGAAACAGCCAGGTCCGTTGCGTACATCGCGTCGCCGCCGCTCGAGAGCGATGCCGTCAAGATGAGTGCGTAGTTCGCGGGCGCCGCAGCAGTGGCGGGCCCAACGCACGCGAAGTCGTGGCAAGTAGCGCTCACGACGGGTTGCCAGCCGTGTTGACCCACGGTGGCCGTGACCGCATCCAGCATCTTCTGCCGCGCGGTGCCCTTCTCGAGGGTCGGCGTAAGCCTGACGTCGTCGACGATAAGGACGCGCTCTGGCGTTGCCGCCAATGCCGACGCCGCAATGAAGAGCGAGAAGACAAGCGTGCCGCTCCGGATCATGCGAGTCACCCTCCATGGGCAATAAGCGGGCTGATCCGTCGGGACGAGCGTTCGTGATGTCGCTGACGTCATTGGTCGCTCGGAGCCCCTCCTCTCAACTACCCCACTGCCGGAGTTTCGCACACGAACCCTGCTAGATGACGAGAACACCTGCAAGCGTCGTTTGCGACAGCCGTCGCGGAACGATGAGCTCGCGTTGAGGACACCAGCAAAGTGCGATGGAAGACGGGCTCCGCCCGTGAAGGCCTTTCGGAAGTAGGACGGCAGCGATAGATGCGTTATACCGATTCCCGATGGAACGCGAAATCGTCCGCAGCCACGCCATCCATTCCGTTCGTAACGCATGTTTCACATGCGTTACATGCGTCCGCCGAACCGTGTTCCGGAGTACGTTCAAACTACCGACTCAAGGAACCAGCTCCCGTCGGTCTTCAGGCCCACAACCCTATCGAAGCCACTGATGCGCCGACCCGCTGGGTGGGAGGCGTCCTTCGTCAGGTGAACGCAGACGTTGATGACCTGAGCAATGAAAGCGCGAGGCGCGGTCGGGATGACCTCCTCGAGCAGCTGGCAGATGCGGTCGAGCATTCCGCGGGTGTCATTTGCGTGGACCGTGCAGAGGCCACCCGGATGGCCGGTGTTCCAGGCCTTGACCAGTTCGAGGGCGGCGGCCCCTCCCCTCACCTCCCCGACGATGATCCGATCGGGTCGGGACCGGAGGGCGTCCACGATCGCCCGCTGCCACCCATAGACTGGCTCTTGGACGAAGATCTGCAGCTTGTTGCGAGCGGCGCACTGGAGCTCCCGCATGTCCTCGACGATGTAGAGCCGGTCATCGGTCTGGTGGGCGATCTCGGCCAGGATGGCGTTCGTGAAGGTGCTCTTCCCGCTGCCGGCCGCGCCGCCGACGAGGATGTTGGCCCGGTCGCCCACGGCTCGACGGACTTGGTCCGCCTGCCGGTCGGAGAGGATTCTCCTGGCGACGTAGTCGTCGAGCGTGAAGACCTTCGTCGGGGGCTTACGAATTGTGAAGATCGGCGCCTCGACGACGGGCGGAACCATCGCCTGAAGGCGCGTGTTCCAGCCGGGAATGAGGGCAGCGAGCGAGGGCTTGGCGGCGCTGATTTCGGTTCCGATGGCGTCCGCGGCAAGGCCCAGCATCACCATGGCCTCGTCCTTGGTCATGGAGACTTCGGTGCAGACCATCCGGGCCCCCATCCGCTCGACCCAGATCTTCCCGTCGGCGTTGAGGGCTATCTCGATGATCGACTGGTCGTCGAGGAAGGGGACGATCGCACGCATCTGAAGCCGCAGGGCTTCGAGGCGCCGCGCCTCGGACTCATTCCGGCCGTTCACCGCCGCTCCCGCTCGCCAGCGTTCCTTGGAGGGCTTGGCCTTCCTCCGGGTCCTCGGGACCCAGGAGGTCCACGAGGAATCGCTTGGGTCCGCCGAGCCGCTTGCGGACAAACTCAATCATTTCGGCAAACCGCTTGAGGGCGGACTGCTGCGCGGCCTTTCTGTCGTCAGGTGGAAGCGCGGGGGTGTGCGCGAAATAGAGCTGAACGAAGGTCGCAGTGATCTCGCTCAGCACTTCCATTTCCCGGTGCGCTCGGGCCTGCCCTCGGCTGATCCGATCGAGGCGGCGCAGGATCAGGGCGGTATCGGAGGTCTTGTCGAGGTACTGAGCGAGAGCGGTGTTGATGACGGCGCTGTCCTGGCTGCCGGTCTGAGCCGTGTATGCCTTCAGCCGCTTGTAGACCTCGGTCTGGAGCCGGGAGTGGACTGTCTGCCGGCCCCCGCGCCGCCGCGGCCTCATCGAGGTCATCGTGAGCCCCCGGTTGCGCACGCGAACCTTCGAAGCGTGGCGAAGGGCCGAGGGGTCGACGGGTACGAGGTCGGTTGACGGTTTCGCATGCGAAACTCAGATGGGGAGGTCGTCGTCCGAAGACGAACCCGGTTGGGGGGAGGAAGGCACCGGCGGGGCCGCGGCCGGCTGGTGGTCGTTCTGGTGGAACGCCGCGAACGCGCTGAGCGCATCGGCATCATCTGGGTTCCCATGCGGAACGGGCTGGCCGCCGCCGGCGGCCGGCACCGGCTCGTCGGAATGAGGCGTCGCGGAGTTGGAGCGGGCCAGCTGGGCGGCAATTGGGATGCCCCCGGACGGCGAGGAGGCAGGGGGCAAGGCCGGGGGCGCGATTGGCGCGAGCCGTTCCCAGGAGGTCGACTGTCGGGTCCGGAGGAGTTCCCCGCGCCGCTGCCGGGCACTGTCCGGGGTCGGCTTGTCAGTCCGGTCTTTGAACCGGCCGTCTGCGTAGTACATGACCTTGCGCGCGCGGTAGGGCGCCATGCCGGCAACGAAGAGGATGGCGTCTTCGAACGGCAAACGTCCGACCTCGTCGGGCGTTAGCAGGGGGCGAGCGTGCTCCTGCTCGCTTTCGCTAACGTTCCGGAACCAGCCCCGGCTCGAGAAACTCCGCTGGAGCTTGACGTGGGTCGCCTGCCCGACGAGGTCGCTGATCCGCTTCGCAGTCTTGTCGTCGTTCGCCGCGTACGTCATTCGGACGTGGCAGTTGTCCAGGATCGAGTTGTTCTGGCCGTAGGCCTCCTGCAGCTGGTTGAGAGACTGCGCGATCAACATCGCCTTGATGCCGTAGCCGGCCAGGTAGGCGAGCTGCGTCTGGAAGAAGGCCAGCTTCCCGAGCGATGGGAACTCGTCGAGGAGCATCAGGAGCCGGTGGCGGTAGTGGGCATTGTCCCCGAACTCCATCTTTTCGGTCAGGCGCCGGCCCATCTGGTTGAGGAGGAGCCGGATGAGAGGTCGCGTGCGATCGATGTCCGAGGGAGCGACGACGAGGTAGAGGGAGACCGGAACGTCGGCGTTCATGAGGTCGGCGATCTGGAAGTCCGACGTGCGCGTGTTCTGGTCGATAAGCGGGTCGTTGTAGAGGTTCAGGCACGTCTTCGCGGTGCTGACGATGCTGGCCAGCTCGTTCTCGGACTTATCAATCATCTCTCTGGCGTATTGCGCTACGACCGGATGCGGTCCGCTCAGAAGATGACGGGTGCCGAGCATCTTTCCGAAGGTGTCGTAGATGTCCATTTCCGGATTTGACAGGAAGCGGGCGACGGCACCGAGCGACTTGTCCTTTTCGGCGTAGAGGACGTGGAGGATCGCGCCGACGAGCAGTGTGTGCGCCGACGCCTTCCAGTGATCCCGCTTTTCGGAGCTGCCGTCCGGGTCGACGAGGATGTCGGCGATGTTTTGAACGTCCCTGACCTCGCCGTGTCCGGGACGCACCTCGAGAAGCGGGTTGAAGCGAATCGAATCGGCCGCCGTCGGCTCGAAGCGCCAGCACCGCGAGAACTTCCGCCTGTAGCCAGCTGTCCGCGTCCAGAGCTCCTTTTTGATGTCGTAGACGAGCGCCGATGCCTTCCAGTTGAGCAGGGTGGGGATGACCGTGCCGATACCCTTCCCGCTACGCGTGGGCGCGAAGACCATCACATGCTCGGGGCCGCCGTGTGTGATGAGTCGCCCGGGCCGAAGCATCTCGTAGGCGCCCGGTTTCGCCAGAGCGCGGAAGGCGGCGTTGTCGGTTTGGCAGAGGACGACGCCCTCGCCCGTGAGCATGCCCGCGCGCTGCAGATCGCGGTCCGTGCCCCAGGCCGCGGAGCCGTGGGCGGTACTCACCGGGCGCCGCTTGGCCAGATAGAGCAGCACGGCGACGAGGGGCAGCCAGGGGACCAGGAAGGTCGTCCAGCCGATAATCTTCACGATCCGGAAGATCGCCGGCGCGTAGGGAGCAAAGTCGGCGGTCCACCCGATCCAGGACCAAGGGGCGTAGAGGTGGAGCGAGCCGAAGGCGAACGAATCTCCAAGGGCCTTCTGATAGCCGAGGCTGGAGGCGGCGAACTGCGTGGCAGCGCAGAATCCGACCGTCGTGACCAGGGCGGCGCTGAAGAGTGCCGCGATCAGGATGGGCTTCCTCTTCATGGGCTACTCCTCTCCTCTGCCGAGCCGGCGAGTCGGCCTCACCACCGCCCGCTTCGCCTGGTCGACCACCACCTCGACATCTCGCCCTTCGAAGCGCCGGAGATCGCTGCTCCAAGGGACCAGGACGAGCCGGTTGGTCTTCCCGTCGAGAACCTCGGCAAAAGCCCGCCCGGACGGCAGGGGAGGTCGGGTCGCGAGCTTCCCCCTGAAGGTCCCAGGTGTGTCGTCGAAGGCGGCCCTCAGCTCGGCGGCACGGCGGCGGCCGAAGAGCATTCGCTCGATCGCCTCGAGCCGCTTCTCCTTGCCAGGCGCTCGGGAATCGAGGCCTAACGACATCAGGTAGACCGCCCGGTCGCGCGCCGCCGCGGCGAGCTCGCCGACGAAGCGCGGGCTGCCGGCGGTGAGCTCCGCGGGAGGCTGGCGGTCGAGCCACGTGGGCCCCGGGTAGCGCGCCTGCAGGTGCAGCGGCGCTCCGAGGTATTGGACGAGGATCGCATGTCGAGGGTGCGTCGCCTCGCGCGCCTGGAGCTGCACCAGGAGGTCGACGGGCACTTGCCAGGTGTCGTCGGGGCACCGGGTCGCGAGGCCATAGCGTTCGAGCCGCTCGAGACGGCGCAGGTTGCCGTCAACCAGGTCGCGGGGGGAAGTGCCGGATCGGCCGAGCGCCTCGAGCTGCCGCAGGTGCGCCGACGGGTCGTAGACGCCACCACTTCTCTCCGCGATGGCGACGAGCACCCGGTCGGTGGGCTTGATCCAGGACTCGCTCGTGCGGCCGACCCGGACGATGTCCCCCTCGCCAACGAACTCCGCAGCCTCGGCGCTCAAGCGAACGTAGTGGACCTCCCCGGCCCTTGTCTCCACGGCCGCGAACAGCTCGCCGGTAAGCTCGTCGTGGAGTCCCCGCGCCCGCACGACCCCCTCGATCGGCGCCGCCAGCTCCGCGGAATGGATGAACCGATAACGGGTCGGGTCGGCAGGCACCACCTGGTGAAGGCGCTTGATGATGTCGTTACGGGCGCCGAGCTGCGCCAGGTCCGCTTGCCAGCCGTCGCGGACGGTCCACGCGCCGTTGTTCCCGGGCGAGGCAAGACCAAGCCGCGCAAGGGTTCGCAGGCGAGCGAGGACCGTCGGCTTCATCTGGCCGCGAATGGTTGCGATCGCCTGCGGTTGCAGCGCTCCGCCGGGACCGAGGATAGTCGCAATCATCCGGTCGATGGAGGTCATGCGCTCCTGGGTGACCTCATGGCGCCGCTGCTCGGCGATATCGGCCTCGGTTCGCAGGCCCAGCTCGCGGGTCAGAATATTCTGCGCGCGCGCCCGCATGTCCTGCTGGATGTAGCGGGGCGGAATCCGAAGCTGCTTCCCGTCGGCGTCGACGCCACGGATGACCAGGTGGACGTGTGGATGCTCGGTGTTGTGGTGGTTGACGGCGGCCCACACGAGAGGGCGCCCGAGGTCCTCCTCCATCTGCGCGACCAGGGTCCGAGCGAACGCCTTGAGGTCGACTTCGCCGGCCTCCTCGGGGCTGACGATGAAGCGGAACTGGCGCTTCTCGCCATGAATCGGCTCAGCGAACGCCTCGCGATCGAAAGTCTCGCCGGCGCCGTAGAGCTGGCCCGGGGAGCCGTCGCACTCGACGCCGTCGCGTTCGAGATAGGCGAGGTGGCGGGCGGCGGCAAGGCGGCCGTCTCGTGCCATCGAGACGTAGTGAGATTTGACGAGGCAGCGACGCCAATTCGCCGGCGTCGTGCCGACGTCATAGGGAGTCCGCCTCGCGCCGCCCGACGAACCGCCATGTGGCTTCGCGGACCTTCGCAGTTGTGCCAGCAGCGACGGCCCGCCGGCGTGCTTGTCGTAGCGGTAGGCATGCCGCGAGCGCCCCTGAATCTGCGGGCGAAACAGCTCTTCGAACTCCGACGACTCTCGTGCCATCGACCGACCTTTCGAAGGCGTTGTCGAGGCGAGGCCCCCCAAAGTGTCCTGAAATCGTCCCCACCGTCGGTGAGCACGTCCGAATCACGCTCACCAACAGCCCGGGCTACTCGAAAAAACGAGTGCGCATGACGAGATAGCGGACACCCGCTACATGCCTCGTCGCGGAGATAGCAGGTTTTCCCTTTACCTTCGGCCCAGATACACGGAACGGGTAGCGGGCCCTTTATCTTGCCGTCGTGTTTTGCGGTCTTCGGGTGAGCGCGTTTTCCGATATCGGTCGCTTCCAGGTCACTTTTGCGGGGGTCTCTTCGACAACACCGGGCAGTCGTGGTCCACCAGGAAAAGGAGAACGAAACATGCCGTCGAAGAGGCTGAAGCTCACCCAAGAAGTGGTCGCTACGGCTAAGGAGAATTTGGATGCCATCCCATCGGCCCCTAAGGAGATGCGACCCATCACCGTCTCGGAGGCTATTCGGACGCTGACTCCGACAATTCGACGGCTGCTCGAGAGGGGTCACTCGCGGGAGGCCGTCATCGAGCTCTTGAAGCAGCAGGGCATCGAGTGCTCGCCGTCGACGTTCAAGGAGTGCTACCGGCCGGGCAAGGCCAAGAGGGGAGGCAAAGCGTCAGAGGCGAGCGTGGCGAGCTTGCCGCCATCGACCGGCCAGAGCTCGGATGAATCCCCGCCGCCTCTCCCGCACGCCTCGACGCCCGCAATCCCACTGGCCCGCGCGGCCGGCACCGCGCCAGCGGCACAGCCACCGGTGGCCAAGCCGGCGGCCGATTCGAGGACGGACCAGCGGCCGGGCACCGGGCTGCCGGCGGGGGTCGCGAAGACGTCGTAGCGGTCAGTCCCTCCCCGGTGGCTCAGACCCGTCGCCAGCGTGGCAACCGCAAGGTCGTGTCGGCCACATAGCGGCCGAGTACAGTGGCTCTAAGCGAACTTGAGCCTCGGTCAGGGTTGTAGAGAAAGATGGATGGGAGGGCGCCGGTCCTCGGGACGAGCTGCGGCCGAACCACTCGGGAACGAGAGGAACGGTACCTGGGCCCACTATCGCGTGGAGCCAACGGGGAGCTGGTGTGGCCAGGGCGCCGACGGCAGCGGAGCGGGACTTTGCCGGGGAGCTGATCGAGCGGTCGGAGGTCGTGGCAGGGGGGCGGTAGGAGAGGGAGCGTAGAGCCGTTGGCTGCTCCAGTCGTCGGCTTCGTGGAGGCGAGCAGTATCGCTGTTGTCGGGGAAGAGCAGGGACCGTGACGGTGGGGCGTCCACGTCTGGATCAGGCGGCGCCGCGTCCAGTCTGGCGGCTTCAGGAAGGACGTGCTCGATGACGCCGCTGATGGCCAGTTCGGTTTCGAGGTGGCGGAGGATGCAGTAACGGACGGGGGTGTTGGCGCCAGGCCTGCGGCGTCGCCGGCGCGAGTGCCGCTTGGTATGAGGCCGAGGCGCGGGTCCGATCGCACAGGTGCGGTCGAACTCGGAGAGCATCGCGGTCGCCACCCCGACGTTGGTGCAACCGTCGAAGAGCTGGTCGACGGTGCGGCCGAAGTGGCTCGCCCAGGTTACCGGGACAGAGAGATAGCCCACAGCGGGGCGCCCACCCTTCGCTAGGATGCCGTCGACGACCTTCTTGGCATCAGCGACGGAGTGGGCGTCGTCGTAGGTGTTGAGGGTGGAGAGATCCCCAACGAAGTACTGGTTGTCGAGACTGAGCTTGGCCGCCAGCGCCTGGACGAGGTGGTCGTCGGGATGAACGCTGCACGAGAGAATGAGGGCTAGTAAGACGTCCACAGGGGCACCGCTGGCGTGAGGTAGTCCAGGGAGACGGGACCGAAGTAACGGGAGTCGAGACTGGCGTCGCCGGCGGCGGCGAGAACGGCGTCGCCCGGTGCCACGGTGGAACAGAAGGGAAACGGGGCGAGCGGTCGGCCGGCGTGGTCGCGTGCCGCGATCGGCGAGATCAGCCGGTCACCGACAATGTAGCGATGGCCCTGTGTGCAGACGTGGTCGCCGGCCAGCGCGACCACGCGCTTGAGGAGGCCGAAGTTCGTCGGAAGGTAGTGGCGCCCCGCAACGAGAGGGCGAACCAGAGCTGGAACAGGGAAGTTAACGATCGTGCCTCGTTCAATGGGTCGTGCTGGTGCGAGCAGGTAGAGACCGCGCGGCATGCTGGTGGTGAGGTTGATGGTCAACCGGGTGGCAATCTGGGCGCACCCGATGACGCCGGCGGCGACTACGAGAGCCGTGATGGAGAGAAGCCGAGCAAAGTCCGGCCAGGGGAACTTTGAGCGGCGACGAAGCCGAGGGGCGGAAGGGCATGGCGCGGAGTCCATGCCCTAGTTGTCGAGCGGAGCGCCGACAAAGTGACCCCCAAAGCTCAGCCGCGGACACTCACCCACTGCCGCGGCAGGGGCGCTCTGGGCCGTGGCTACCGTGGCACCCACTCGCCAGGTTCACGTAACCGTGAATGTGGCGATTCCCATGAACATACGCTCCTCGTCGTAGGTGGTTGGGTTCCGGATTTGTTCCTGGCTGATGCCGAGGAGGCTCACATCGGCAGCACCGATGTGAGCCTCGCGCTCAACGATGAGGGGCCCGCTGACGGCCGGCACGCGGGATCGTCAAGCTGCTACTCGAGACACGGCGGTACGAGCAGACCGACCAGCCTTCAAGCTAAGCGCGACGGTCGACCTCGGGGACTCATCAAATGTCCTGCTAGACGGACTGTACTACGCGAATCGGCTATCCTCGTCCTCGGCGGGAGACCCGCCGAGGATAGGAAGTCAATGCGTCAGCGAAGGATCCTTCCGTTCTTATTGATCGCGGGCGTCCTGTTCGCATTCAATTGCACGCCCACCGACCAACAGAGCTGTTCACCACACATCGTCACGACCGATGCCGGCTTAGATGGTCTCCCGCTCGATGGTCCTGCGAGTCCCGCGGTGTGCGTATCCGTGTGCAGTATTGAATCGGCCTCGTGCCAGCGCGTCGGGTCGAACAGCGTCAAGTGCACAGTTCCATGTCCCTGATGTCAGGACGGGCTGGCCGATCGAGGGCCTCATGGTCGATTCCTTCAGACTGACTTTTTCAGCAGCCTGCTAGAGGGTCCCGGGCTGCTCCGCAAGAAGGCGAGTGACGTAATAGACGATTCGCCACTCGCGCCGGTTTAGGAAGTCGGCGAGCCGGAGCCAGAACACGTCGGGTAGCCCGTCGACGCCGGCCGCGCCCATCCGGGCGGCGACCGCCTTGAGGGCGATTGTGGACTTGCGGATGGTGCGCCGGGTGCGCGCAACGTAGAAAAGGTCGACGGGCTGTGAGACATGGCGGAGACGAACCCCGACGTCGTTGGCAGGCGCTGTGCGGAAGATGTAGAGGGCTTGAGCTGGCGGGCGTCGAGCCAGATAGGCGACCACCTTCCGGGGGCCGAAGATGGCGAGTCTAGTGTGGCAGGTGTCCCGGAGCTCGGACGGTGCGCCGAAGGCGACGCTGAGGATGGTCGGACCGGTCTGGAGGCTGACAGCCGTCATCGAGCGAATCAGGCGTCAAGGATTTTGAGCAACTGCTTCCTGGCGGTCGCGGAGACCTCGACGTGGAGGTTACCGTTTTCGGTCACGAGGATGATCCTAGACCCCGGGCGAAGGACGGCTTTGACGCTGGCGGGCTTGACCGCCGCGGACGTCCCCGTGCCGCCCTTGCCGATGCTCACCGCGAGACTCTCGCGCATCCGAGATCTCTTTACCGCACGAGGCGGCTCTCCGCGCCGTGCGCTCGCGTTCGCTCGAGTGACCTCAGATAGTCATTCCAGTCCTTGGGGACCGGCGCGCGGTGGCGCCGCAAAGGTCGGGAGGCGGCCGCCACCAGCTGCTCGTGGAGTTTGTCTCCACCTGGGTCGGCATCCATCGCGCTGACGAGGTCGGCGCCGGCCGGCATAGCGCTCATCGCCGCCACGACGAGGGTTAGCTGCTCAGAGCCGAGAGCGCCGCCCGTGCTGAGATAGCGGGCACCCGAGTAGGGGAACAGCTGGTGGTAGCTGAGAGCGTCGATCGAGCCTTCGACGATGACGAGGCGATCGTCGTCCCGCCGGGACTCGCTCATCCAAAACGTCCGGCGACCGCCCGTCGCGAAGGCGGTGTAGCCGCGGTTCTTCGCTTCGAAACCGACGACCTCTCCGGTGGAAGGATCGCAGTGCGGGAAGAGCACATTTCCGCGCGCATCGACTCGAAAGCGAGAGCGAAAACGCGGGTCGCGCTCGACGCTCGCGGCGATGGCCCGCTCGGCGAGATATCGGCTATGCCCGGCGCGGGCGCTTTCGAATGCGGCCGTGACAGCGCGCTGGTCACGCGCCTGCGCCCGTACGTTGGAGCGATAGAGCTGCACCGGGACGCGCGGGCGATCCTCGCGGAGCCACGTGCGCAGCTCCTTGCGTACACCGCCGAGTCCTGCGACTCGCCGCCTCTGGACGAAGTCGATCACCGTGCCATTGTCCGAATCGTCGCGAACCGAGAAGTAGGTCCAGTGGCCGCGGTCAAGGCGAATCACGACCTTGTCGTCGGTCGTCGGGTGGCGCATCGAAACGCTGGCGGTAGTGCTGCCGCGCCACCGTCCGGCAGCGGAACGCTCCCGCTCGACGAGCCGGTATCCGTAGCTCGCCGCCAGCTCCGTAAGATTGATGTCTCGCTTGAACCTGTCGAGCTCGTCGGCGACGTCGGCGAACGGACAGTTGGAGTAGGGACTCATTCGCACCCCACGCCTCTCAACCGAGGCGCGCCGAGAGCCCCACGGTAGGTACTCAATTGAGCACGTCCCGCACCGACACCACGCGGCGACGCGGGCGACCCTGGCGGCGACTTCGACGGCTTTTGAGTCGCGAGAGATACCGCTTCAGGGAGCTGGGCGCGATCGCAAAACCCGCCGCGCCTAAAGCCCCGGCGATAGCCGCGATGGTGTAGCCACGCTCTTGGAGCCCAACTATTTCGGCGCGCAGATAGGTGACCAACGCAAGTTTGGTCCGTAGGCCCGTCTGTGCCGGTGGGAGGGAGCGGAGAGTCTCGGCGAGTCTGTCAGCTTCTGAGCGGCTGTGTCCCATGGGGTCTTCCGGACTTCGGGTTCCCAAGCGGAGGTCACCCGAGTTATCGAGATGGGGACCGCAAAAGAGACCAAGAATCTTCAGGCGGCTTCTCATTAGGCTTTCGCGGGTCCCAGGGCGCACCTCGGCGCCCGGAGCGGCAAGGAAATTCCCGGAGCAACCGCAGCGATGCGTACGCACCTGGCGGGGCAAGAGCGGAAGGTGCTCCGTCTTGAGGGCCGAGACAACGAGCGCACACTACGCGGACGACTCGGCGGTCCGCTGCGGGATCTACGATCAGCTAGCCTCAGTCATCCGCCCCGGGGCGGCGACAACAGGGTTCGTCACATCGCTTCTTCCCGGCAACAGGCTCGCCAGCGGGGCTACCCGCGAGGCCGACTCGAAGGCCGGCGTTGGGACTCGAGGCGATCCAAGGCGCGCTTCGTCTGAGTAGATGCTTCATCGCGCTCGGGCGGGGTTACGGTTGCGAGCCTCCGATGGATGTCCAGTGGTCAGCGGTCACTCAAAAGGGCAACAGTCAGAAGGTTATTCCGGCAGGAGTCGCGCTTGACAACACGCAGCCTTGAGGCGGCATTGCCGCTTGACCGGAACTCGGCCCGAGTGAGCCGCAGACCACCGCATATCGATGGGCGCCACATTCGGTGCGACAACTGCCCCCGTCGCAACGCGAGCAGCTTGTGGTCTTCTCCGACAGGCAGGGTTACGCCGACGCCTGCCCTGCGCGCTGGACTTCGGAAGCCAGCTCACCGAGCAAGGCGCGCAGGCGGAGCGTCGCCTGTCCGTGGATCTGGCAGACACGGGACTCGGTAATACCCATGACGGAACCGATCTCCTTTAGGTTAAGGTTGTCCCAGTAGTAGAGCGACATCACCTGCTGCATCCTCTCTGGGAGCTTACCGATCGCAGCCACCAAGCGGTCGAACGTCTCGTGGCGCGTAGCGAGCACGAACGGGTTGTCGGCCGTGTCGTGGGTGGTCCGCTCGAGGAAGTCGAATCCCGCGTCGTCAATGCCGATCACCACGGAACCGGCAAGCTTCCGCTCTCGCTTGTGGAGCTCCTCCACGCTGACGCCGAGATGATTCGCGAGTTCGTCGTGTTCCGGCGTGTGTCCCAGTTGCGCTTCGAGGCTACGGGTGGCCTCTCGCAGCTCGTTTGATAGCCGGCGCATGTCCCGCGAGAGCGTGTCACGCGAGCGCAGGTCGTCGAGCATGGCGCCCCGGATCCGGAATTCGGCGAACGCCTCGAACCGATTTACGCGCGTAGGGTCGAAACGCTCGGCGGCTTCCAGAAGCCCGATGACACCAGCCGAGATTAGATCGTCTATGTCGATGTGCGCCGGCAGGCGGCGCGCCAACCGGCGCGCCACCTTCTCGATGTAGGGAAAGTACTTCGCCGCCAATTCGTTCCGGCGAGCAACCAGCTCCGTTGTCGGTGACTGCTTCGAGGGCGCCACCGAGGACACTTCGGGGTTTGTCATGCTGACTCACCAGGCACATCGCGTGCCACGTTCATGGCGTGTCAGGGGACCGCACTTCTCGCAGACTTCCAGGCATTTCGCTAAGCCTGCCGTCGGCACATCGACGGCTTTTGCGTCCTATGACTGTCGTCCGGCCGACGGTCCGTCGGAGACCGACGAGCACCGGATACCTCAGGGGACGTTCCAGACACTGGCTCCGTTCGCACGCCTTCAGGTAGTTTCAGTGGCGCGCACATGGATGTCTCCGGTCCCAGCGTTTCCCGTCCGCTTCCCCAGCGTAGAGCGACTCGAGATCTCGGTCGGCCTCGGTGTCGCCGGTCAGCCAGCGCGCGAAGGGAACATCCGTCGCGCACCTCGCGCGATTCAGCCGGTCGGTTTAGGTGCTAGTGGGTGCTTCGGAGGAATGGACGGGCAGCCGACGCCCTGGGGCAGCCGCTCAGCTGAGAGCCTCCTCCAGCGCGGCCGGATCGCGACGGAGAGCGATTTCGAAGGTGGCGCCGCACCCGGGTGCGCTCTCGACACGAATGGTGCCCCCCATCCCTTCGAGAAACCGTCGGGCGATCCAGAGACCGAGGCCAAGGCCGCCGTATCCCCGGGTGTGGGGAGCGCGGCCGAACCGCTCGAAGATCATCTGTTGCTGTTCGGGAGGTAGCCCCACCCCATGGTCACGGATACGCGCCCGGGCGACGTCGCCGTCCCCGCCGATTGTGATTTCGACGGGCGCACCGGCGCCGTACTTGAACGCGTTGGCAAGCACGTTGGTGAACGCTTGCTCCAGTCCACCACGGTCCCAATTGCCCTTCAGATCGGCTTGAATCTCAATCTCCACCGGGCACCCCGCAGCGTCAGCCATGGGGCTGAGATCGACGGCGAGCCGTTGAACGAGTGCGCCAAGGTCGACGCGTTCAATGGTCGGCCTCCAGCTCCCTGCTGCGAGTCGCGTGGTGTCGAGCAGGGTGTCGACAAGGCGGCTCAGACGCTCGACCTCGTGCGAGATCGCTCCGATCCGCCCCTCGTTCGAGACGACGCCCGCCGGCGTGCGGAAATTCCGTCGCAGTTGGTCGACGTGCAACCGCAACGCGGTGAGCGGCGTCCCCAACTCGTGGGAGGCGACAGCGAGGAAGTCATCTCGTGCTTCGATTGAGCGACGGAGGTCCACCTCCAGGTTTCGGCGTCCCGTGATGTCGACGCAGGAGCCTATGTACCCCGCGAACCGACCGTCCGGCGTGTAGCGGGGCGTCCCCCGGTCGAGGATCCACCGATACTCGCCGTCTCGCCGGCGCAAGCGGTACTCCATCTCGAACACACGCCGCTCGTTGAAAGCCGCCCGGTACGTCTCGAGACACTCTTCGAGATCCTCGAAGTGAACGTTCTCCGCCCAGCCGACCCCCCACTCTTCTTCCATCGAGCGCCCCGTGAACTCCAGCCAGGTTTGGTTGAAAAAGGTGCAGAGGCCGTCAGTCCCCGACATCCACAGCAATACCGGTGAAGCGTCTGCCATGTTGCGAAAGCGCGCATCGGTCTCGGACAACACCTGGGCGATCCGATCCTCCACACTGACGTCGCGAACGAGCGCGGCGACCCCGACCACCTCCGCGCTCTCACTACGAACGGCCAGGTAGTGCGTGCGAAACACACGAGCTTCGGCGCCCGCGGCTCGCCGCGCGCTCGAAAGCCCCTGGGCACCCTCGAGGACGGCCCGCAGCGCAGGACCCTCGTCACCGTGGACCAGTCCCGCGAGCACCCCGACGATATTTTGCCCCAGAACGCGCACCCCAGGTAGTCCAGAGAGCCTCTCCATCGCAGTGTTCCAGTAGAGACAGCGCAGCTCGCCATCACAGGCCCAGATACCATCAAGACTCTCGTCGACGAGCTGCTCGAACAGGTTCGCGCCCCAATCCGACGGCAAGGTCCCGCCACTAGCCATTGGCAACATCTCCCTGGGGTGTGGGCTGGCGCGAGGCCGGGTGGGGCTCCGCACCGACCAGTTCCGATGCGGCCTGGAGGGCGGCCTCGACCAGCGGCCTCCAGCTGCGAGTCCAGCGGGCGATGATCGCGGAGTTCTCGGGGGCGCTCATCTCGGCGAGCGCAAGCAACTCCGCGGTCCAGCTCCGCTGCCACTCCGCGTCCTCGAAGAGCGAACCAAGAATCTGTGCGTCCAAGTGATCATGAACTCGCTCCGCCCGAGCAGCGAGGTCGCGGAGAAACAGATCGTCGACCATCGGTTTGAGGCAGGCGTTGAGCGCGACAAAGGCCTCGCCCCAATCGTAAGTGACGAGGAGCCGCTCGACGGCCCAGCGAAGCGGCTGCCATCGCGCGTCCGCCTGCCACAGGGCACGCCCCTCAGCCGCGATCTCTGGGCGCCGCCGGGCGAGTTGGGCGAGACGGTAGGCGATTCGCTGGATCCGACGAATCTCGTCCCCGCACTGGAACAGCGCGGCCACCGCGATGCGCCCGCTGGGGGCCATCTGCCCGAGGTACGCTGCTGCCATCTGCAACCCGTGCCCGAGAAAGCGGAACGGCGACAAGGTTACCGCCAGTGTCTCCGTCCAGTCCTCCGCGAGACCACGATCGTAGTCGGACGCCTCGATCGAGGCGAGCAAACGCCCCACATACGCCTCCCGCTCGCAAGCGAGGTCGATGTATTTGGTGTACGTCGTACCGCGTGGGTCTGTAAGGTCGTCCCAGCGGTCTGACCGGAGCAACGATCCGCGCTGATGCCGGTCGTAGAATGCGGAGGTCGGCAGATCGACGGCAAACCCACCGCGGTCGACGTAGTAAAGGAGCCGCGAGGTAGCGATGTCGTAGTCCGACGGGAGCCGTCGCGTGGCCCCCAGGTGCCAGTAGGTCTTGCGTGTCGGTTTCACAGCGTCACCAGTGCCTCCCAAGAGGCGATCTCGTCCGTTAGGTGCAGACGCCCACGAAATGAGGGCATCACCCGCTCGAGGTCCTGCGGGATGCGGAACGGCTCGCCCAGCAGGCCCGCGATCGTCTCGGCACGCACCTCGCAGCGGGCGGGCGCGGCCACTCGCAGATAGGCTCCGCGGTGTGAGACGCGTACGCCAGCGTTCTGAGTACGGATGGCTGCGACAATAGCGTCGGCGACGCGGCCCACGAGCAGCACAGGCCCGACCTCGTTGGGACCGAGGCGATCAGACATCGCCCGCCTCGTGATTCGTACCGATGTCGACCTGGATCTCGCCCGCGACGATCTGAACGACATAGCGACGAAGGCTGACACCCAGGGGGTTGGTACCCTCTCCGGTGCAGGCGTCGTACTCCCAACCATGGGCCGCGCATACGAGGCGGTTGCCCGTGAGCTTTCCAAGGCTCAGTGGCAGGGCTCGGTGCCGGCAGCGGTTCTCGTAGGCGCAGACCGTTCCCTCTACGTTAACGACCAGGACGGACCGTCCATCGATCGCCACGCAGGTCATCTCTCCGACCCAGAGGTCGTCCTCCCTTAGCGCGGATTTGAAGGTCACGCCCGGACCTCCTCCTCCCAGACCAGATCGATACGATCCAACGGGCTTAGAGCCTGGCTCCGTAGCGTAGCCGCCGGATCAAGCCGCCGCGATCCGGCCACGATCCGGTACGTGCCGCGTGGGCGCACGCGCACAGCGACCGCGCGGAGGAGCGCAACGCCCAGTTCGGCCACCGATTCATCGAGGCGGCCCAGGACGATGACACCCATCGTATCCCCTTCCACGAACCCGTAGAGAGGTAGGGTAGTCACGACCGCTCCCGCTTGAGCCACGGATAGTCGCCGCCCGCCGCGTCCTTGCCCCAGTCCTCGTAGGTGAGTCCGAAGGTCTGTCGCACGAGTGCCAGCAGATTGGCTGGGGCGCGCCCTTCGAGCACGCGCTGGACAATGCCGACATGGCCGGAGTAGCGCTCAGGCTCGCTTTCGAAGATCCAGCGGCATGGCTCTGAGCAGAAGATACGGCGCCGCCCGCCGTACGCGGCGATAACCGCACTGTTTCTCGCGGGAGTCCCGTTGCATAGAGCCAACTGGCATAGCTCGCAGAATCCGACTATGGCGGTACCGTGAACGGCGAACTCGTTGCCGGAATCGGCGACGCGCCAGCGATCGGTGATCTGGTCCCAGACTGGCTCAAGGGACGGCCACGACGCCGGGTACTTACTGCGCAACCAAGCCCGTTCCTCTGGTCCGGGAACAATCAGATCGAACCAGATCGACGCCCGATAGGTATAGGCGCTGGCGTAGACGAGGTGGTGGTAGTGGTCGAGTGCGGTGAGGAACGTCTCCCAATACCAGGGACGCTCGAGCCCGTATTCGCGAAGCGTGTGCTGGAACTGATCTACGACCCACTCCTGCATGAACTCTTTGAACGAGGCCTGCCGTGCAGCGAGCGGCGTCAGGTAGTCCATGGAGAAGCCAGTCACGACCGCGAACAGGAGCCAGCTTCGCCAGAACCACTTGTCACAGAGGCGTTGGGCCAGCTTCTTGTCGGTCTCCACCAGCTTGGCGAGAACTGGACCGCCAATCTGCGCGTGGCGCGCCTCGTCGCTCTGGATGCTGCCGAGCAGCGCTTCGAAAAGGCGGTCGCCTACATCGTGTGCCACTGCCGAAAGGCCAACAAACTGCAGGTTGGTAAACCCGGTTTCAAACACGAAGTTCGTTCCTACGGCTAGCTCGATTGGGTCCGCGCCGAGGATCAGCTCGTCGATGAGGTGGCGCGCAGCGACGGCTACCCAGTTGTCGGAGTGGAAGAGCTTGTGCGTCCAGTCGGCCTGCGGATCGTTCGCCACCAGCGGATGCATGAGCAGGAGGGGGATCTGCGTGTGACGGAGCTCGTCGAGCGCGCCGAAGCTGGCTGCCGTTCGCCAGGCGGCGGTGCGCCCGAAGCGCGCCGCACGCAGGTTGCCGATGACCGCTGCGAACTCGGAAAGGGCCAGTGCCGCGTAGTGCAGCTTGAGTCCGGACAGCCAGCTGCGGGGGAGCCGCCCGAAGTCGGAGGTCCGGCCGAGGGCTCCGCGCACGGCCAACACCGCCCGCTCCTTTTCGAACTGATTGGCCACATAGTCGGCATAGGTAGTCTTGTACGGTTCTTCCCATCCTCGCCAGGCCTCGCGTGGCAACCAAGGACGGCCGGCGATCTCGGCGGGGAACACCTCTTCCTCGCGCACATAGGAGAAGTCCCAGTCGAGGTCGCGCGCCAACTCGAACCACGCATCGCGCTTCATCGGGTGCGCGCTCGGTGCGAGGACCCTTGAACCACCTCGCCCGACGCCGGCGTGAACACGTCGCCGGTCATCGACTCAACCGCGATGCCCGAGTCCGCCGGTTCGAGCCGCGGCTCAACGAAGAAGTCTTTCGCGGCTCAAGGGGCGCCAACGGCCTGCTCGTCGCACCCGGTAGAGGGAAACGCGGTGGCTTGTTCCAGGAGTGGGGGATCATCTCTCGTCGCTTTCACAGTTCCCAGATCCCCCCCGATACGGATCCGAAAACTTGCCTCTATCTTGAAGAGCGCCGCCAGACTTCGTCAAGGCCTACGGGGATCCGAGAAGTTAGGGTTGGGCACGACCCTGGGGGACCGTCCAGCCCGGGCCCCACAGAGACCGGTAAGGTCCTCAACTCTGTCGGCGGCTGGGGATTCTCCATCGAGCGCCTCGCCGCGGCAGCGTTTGGCCCTGCTGACGTCGGCAGCAGCTGGACAATGACAGCTCCTGTCTGCCCGGCTCAGTCGAATCGCTCTGATGGACGCCGCGGTCCTGGCCCCGTCCGGCGACGCCGCGCACGGAAGCCATCTGCAGCGGCCAACGCGCCCGGAATCAGCGGACTTGGAACAGGTGCGCGACACCCCGAAATCTGGCCGCTGGCTCCCGGGGCGACGCTGAGAGTTCGAAAGGCCTAGCCGCGACGCAGTCATGCCCCTGCAGGCCCGCAGAACCGCTTCACGACCGCAAGCAGGTCTCCAAGTTTGATTGGTTTGGCAAGACAGACCTCCACGCCGAGACCTGGAACGCGTGCGTCCAATCGGTCGACCGCACTGAGGACGACTGTGGGAATGTCGCGCAGGGAAGGATCGAGGCACTGGACGACCCGGAATTCATCGCCGCTCAGGATCGGCATGTTCAGGTCGAGAACAATCAAGCTCGGGCGAATACGCCTCAGTACGCGGAGCGCTTCGACTCCGTTTCCCGCGGTCTCCACGCTGTAACCCTCGTCTTGAAGGATCTCGCGGAGGGTATCTTGGATCGCCCGGTCGTCATCGACGACCAGGACCGACGTGGAGTCGTTGACTTCACTGGCGATCTCGTACACGTCAGGCCTCCGTTCGATTCCGAGGGAGTTCCACGACGAACGTCGCGCCTTCACCAGGCGCACTCGACACCCGAATGCGACCATCGTGTGCCTCGGTAGCCTTGCGAGCGATCCATAGGCCGACACCAAGGCCGCCGAAATGGCTCTCCGGGACCGCCCGTTCGAAGCGTCCGAAAATCCGCTGTTGGTCGCGGGTGCCGATCCCGAGACCCTGATCGGTGACAGTGAGTTTGGCGTTCCCGGCCTCGGCTGACACCGTCACGTCGACCGGCTTGCCGGCCCCGAACTTCATCGCGTTCGAGACGAGGTTGTTCACTATCGTCTCAAGGAGGACCGGATCCCACGATCCAAGCGTCGGGGCGCTGGCCTCGACCCGCAGTTCAGTCGGCTCTCCCGCCGACAGCTCGCGGAATCGGGCCGTGACATCTCTCACAACTTGCGCGAGGTCCGTTTCGCGCTTCACCACACGCATGCGCCCCGACGTCATCCTGGTGACGTCCAGGAGGTTGTTGATCAGAGCAGTGAGTCGCTCAGCCTGACTCGCCGCGCTCTGCAACTTGGAGGTTAGCTTTTCACCCAGCCCCTCCAAGTGGCGACCACGAACGAGGCCCAGAGCAGACCAGAGCTGAAGGTCAAGGCTCGTAATCGGAGTTTTGAGCTCGTGTGAGGCAATCGAAAGAAACTCGTCGCGCGCCTGGAGAGCGAGTTTGAGATCCTCCAGCGCCTGGCGCCGTTCCCGGCGGATCTCGGCCTCTCTCAGCTCTCGGACGATTGCGGGAACAAGACGGGCCAAACGATCCTTCACCACGAAATCGTGCGCCCCGGCCTTGAGCACCTCGACGGCCATTTCTTCCTTCACAGTTCCGGAGACCACGATGAACGGTTCGTCACGCCCGTCCTCGCGGGCAATGGCGATGGCCTCCACGGCCCCGAACCCGGGGATGTTGTAGTCGCACATGACGGCGTCCCATTTGTCGGTACGAAGGGCCGCACGCATCTCATCGGCTGTGTCCACACGCCGGCACGTCAGCTCGAACTTTTTAGAGCGACGAATCTCGCGCAGCAGGAGCTCAGCGTCGTCTTCCGAATCCTCGACCATCAACAACCGCACTCGCCGCATTCGCCACTTCCTCCTAGCGTCATTGTATCGGCGTAACCGATCGCCAACAACTAAACGTTTTGCGCGGCAAACATTGCTCTAACGACGTGGGACGCCCGCGCCACGGACGCGAAGGCAGCAGGCTCCGACGGTTGCGCTGCCACGATCGTCGGCGCGCCGACGGCCCCCGGACTCCGCATCACGGCCCGCCGCGCGACCTCGGAGCCGGCTGGTTGAGAACCAACCAGAACAGGCCGAGAGCCTTCACCGCGTCTGCGAAACTTCCAAACTCGACTGGCTTTCGGACGTACGCGTTCGCACCCAACGAGTAGCTATTGACGATATCTTCCTCTTCCCTGGATGAAGTGAGCACGACAACCGGGAGCAGGCGAGTCCTCTCGTCCGCGCGCAACCGTTTCAACACCTCGAGCCCACTGATGCGCGGCAGATTCAGATCGAGCAGCACTACCTGGGGCTGCAGGCGCGTGTCGCCGCCGCCTGGTTGCACTCTCGTGCCGAACAGGAGCTCGAGTGCCTCAACCCCGTCGCGGGCGACGACGATCTCATTCGCGATGTTGCTCTTTTGAAGGGCCAGGATCGCGAGTTCCTCGTCGTCGCGATTATCCTCGACGAGCAGTATCACCTTCCCGATCGTCATGCTTTGCTCCCGGTGTGGGGTGAAGTGTGAAGACAAACGTTGCTCCAACGCCGACCGCGCCCTCGGCCCGGATCGCCCCGCCGTGGCGGCGAATAATCCGGCGCACAGTCGCCAGGCCGATCCCGGTCCCCGCGAACTCCCGCTCCGAGTGCAGCCGCTGAAAGGGCGCGAAAAGCCGACTCGCGTACTCCATGTTGAACCCGGCACCGTTGTCGCGAACGAAGAATGCCCCTGCGCCGTCCAAAGCGGTCCGCCCGATCTCGATTTGTGCGACATCTCGATTGGCCGTGAACTTCCAGGCATTCCCCAGGAGATTCTCTAGCAGCGCCCGCAACAGCGTCGGGTCGCCGTCGACCTCAAGAGCCTCTTCCACGATGAAATCGAGCTTTCTGTCCGGCGCCGTCGCGCGGAGCTGCGCAATCACGGAACGGGCCAGCCCGGCGAGGGCCACCGGGGAGCGCTGGACGGGCGAGCGGCTCACGCGAGCGAGCGCGAGTAGAGCGTCGATGAGGTGACCCATCCTCTCGGCGGCGGCGGCGGCACGCCCGAGATACTCCCGGGACCGGCCCTCGATTTGCGGCCCTAGGTCTTCGATCAACGTGCTGCAGTAGCCGTTGATCGCCCGGAGCGGTGCTCTTAGATCGTGCGCCACGGAGTAGCTGAACGACTCCAGCTCTTCGTTGGCGCGGACGAGGTCGGCCGAAGTATCCGACAGCCGGCGGAGGGTCGTCGTCAACTTTTCAGCCATCGTATTGGCTTCCGTCGAGAGGTGGCCCACTTCGTCCTCGGTCGTGACTGGGATCGGCCGGCTGAAGTCACCCTGGGCGAACCGTCGAAATCCCTGCGAGAGATGCTCGACGACGCGCAGAACGTCGCGACTCAACTTGGTCGTCAAGAACAGGACCAACGTCAGGCAGACGGCGCTCACGGTGAGCCGCAGCCACGAGGCAGTCGCCCGGGCTGCCTGGATTGCCTCAAAGTGCTCGCTGAGCTGGCGGTAGTCCAGGCTGGTAGCCTGTGCCAGCGTCTCCGCGGCGACCGCCCGCTTTGCTTGCATCGCCGCGATAGCATCCAGCATCGCCTCACCGGTCTCTTGGTTGATCAGGCGATTCGAGACGTCGTAGGCCGCCAGGTAGTACTCCTCGACACGTTGCCTCAGAGTTTGGACTTGCTCGGGGCCAAGAACGTTCGGCGCCGCCTCGATACGCTGGAAGAGCCGATTCCGGATCGTGCGCGTCTCGGCCAGTGCCTGGCGGTCCTCGGCGGCGACGGCATCTTGCAGTCCTCGCCCCATCCTGTCGAAGTCCGCTTCCAGGCGAGGCCCGAGGGCCAACTTTGGCAGGAGACCGCCCTCGAGGACCTTCAGGTCACGGGTTTCGCGCATACCGATGAGAGCCGTCGAAATGATCACAAGTACCAACCCGAGCCCAACCGCTCCGACGATGCTGAGCAGCTTGGCTCGAAGGCTCACTTGAGCGTCAGGACCTTCACGCCATTCAAGTTCGCGTCCGCCGAGACGTACCCGACGGCTCCAGGAACGCGCAAGACGAACCTGATCACCTCACCCTCGTCCCCAAGCTCGGGCGGAGGTAGGTCGCGCCCAGCAAAAATGCGCTGCTGCCAGAAGTTCCTGACGGCGTCCACGGGCCGTTTCAGGACGTCTTCGCTAAACCGGCGGCGAATAGGAGACGTAGGCGGCAAATCGACGGGACGCGTCGCCTCGCCAGTGGGCCACACGGTGACTCTCTTGAGGAATGCATCCTGAAGAAACGCCCGATTTACCACGGTGACGCTGCTCCCGGGATTGCAGATGACGAGGTAGGTCCCCTTCGACGGCATTGCGTGCGCGGACACGATCGCCGCCATTCCGGCGACGATAGCCGTCGCGATCGCAACGATGCGGCCTCTGGCCGTCATTGCTCAGAAGTACCCGGTCGTCTTCACGAGGAAGACGCCCCAGTGATCCGCCGGGTTGGCGGGTGGCGGTGTGACGCTGAGCGGAGCTACGAGCCCGGCGGTACCGGACATGTAATGCCCCTCGACCTTGATGATCCAGTGGGTGCCGGCGTCGAAGCGAAGACTAAGCGTCATGTCGTCCTGACGGAAGGCGCTTCCGCCCCCGCGGTTCGCCACATCCGGGAAATACAGCGCGTAGTAGGCGGTGGGCTGGAACCAGGGAGTCGCCCGGAAGCTCAGCATGGCGTAGGAGCGCTCGCTCGTGCGCGAGAAGTCCGAGGAGGCCAGAGCGCTGTCTTGTGCCGCGTGCCACCGGCTGTATTCGGCGGTGATGAGCCAGTTCCGGATTGCGTACTCGGCCGATCCCATGGCCAGTAGGGAGTGATTCACGATGGAGGCGCTCGTGCCGCCCTCGAACGCGGTCACGTCCAGCCGAATCGCGAGGATGCTGGCGCCCAGGCGGAGGCCGTCCACGGGCGTTTCCCAGAGCAGGCGCCCTCCGAGGACGTAGGGGACGTACAACTGGAGTTGCAAGTCGGACCCCGACGGAACGAGGATCGCAGGGTCTATAAAGATGGTGCCGCCGTAAACCCGATAGTCGAGCGCACCAGCGGTCCCCATTCGAACGAATCCGCCGGCCTCTCCGCCTGTCTGGGCGAAGAGGAACTCCCGGCCCTGGAGCGGATAAACTGACTGAGGGAGGAGAATGGGCGCGCGCGCTGCATCTATGTCGTTCACCTCGTTATAGAGGCCGAACGGGATCTGTAAGCGCCCGGCGCGAATGCGCAGCCAGTCCCGCCAGCGGTAGGCGACGTAGAACCAGTCGGCTCTCAGATTGAAGTTCTGGCTAGCACCGATGTTCTGGGCAAAGGCCTGAACGCCGATGGCGACTTTGTCGGTGAACTCGGTCGCGAAATTGATGCCCACCTCTGAGAATTGAAAGCTGCCGCGGGTCGTATCTGGGGCGAGGTAGTCATTTCCCGTCGTTAGGATGAATCCTTGGCTTGCAAACCCGTGAATTTCGACCGGACGAAACGCCGAGGCGCTGGGGAGCTCCGTGGGCTGCGTGGTTGGCGGCGGCGCAATGACCGGCGCAACAGCAGGGGACACGTCGGGGAGCGACGGGAGGACCTCCGGCGCCGCACGTGCGCCAGCCGCGTCAGGCTCCGGGGCGGGCGGCGACACGTTGATCGGCGAACCGGCGGGGGAATCGTCGGGGAGCGACGGGAGGACCTGTGCCGCCACACGCGATCCCGCCGCAGATGCACCTCCATACGCCGCGGCGAGGGCAACCAACTGACACAGGAAGAGGCCCGGGCAGGACCTGGAGGGCGCTGTTCCAGCGGCGGGGAGGGAAGTGATCATGCGTGGCCCGCCGGCCCATGTCCCCCATCCATCGACCAGCGGCGACTGTATGGAATCACAATTCCGTGCTCAGTTCCAGTTGCGCAGTCAGCCCCACGTGGCCAACGAACGTTCCGCTGACCAAGAGGTGTCGGAATACCGACACCTGCAACGTCCAGCCGACTCGGGCACGACTGGGCGTTGAGAACGCCTGCAACGACCAACACGGGCCCGAGTTTCGCATGCTATCGCTATCGGCCAAGAGGGACTCTGGTTCAGCAAGACCGTCCGGGCGGCCGCCGCCCGGACCGCGGGAAGGCCGCTGCTCACGATTTGGCGAAGAATGTCCGAACTCGCCACGTGGACCCGAGATCTGAGAGATCGAAGAGATTGCGAACGATGTAGCGCCCTCAGGACCAGCTCTTGCGGCGTCCGACCAGGGCTGCTGCGACTATAAGGAAGGCAAACGAAACGCTCGAAGAGCCCTCTCCAGCGACCGAGCACCCACCACCGCCGGCCAAGTGGAGAGGTGAGCCCGGACCGACCGTGACCGAGGCCGGAGTGGGGGTGATGGCGACGGTGGCGACGTTCCCATTCGAGTCGGTCACCTGCACGACGTCGGTGCCGGTCGGGTTCTTGGGGGCAGTGTAGATGCCGCTGGTCGGGTCCACGGTGCCGCCCCCCGAGGCGTCGACAATACTCCAGCTGTAGCCGCTCCCACTGCCGCCGCTCGCGGAGAGCTGGACACTGCCGCCGGCCGAAACGCCCGGCTTCGGCGGCCCGATGGTGATGCCAGGGCCCACGGTAATCGTCACCGTGGTGGTCATACCGTTGGCGTCGGTGACCGTGACGACGTCGGTGCTATTCCCTGTCGCGCCGGCTACGTAGGCACCGGTCGTCGGGTTGACACTGCCACCCGAGCCGTTGGTGGTCATCAAGAAGTGATAGGGACCGGCGCCGCCCGCCACCGCCAGGGTGTTCGTTCCTTTGGGTGCGACCGTGATGTTGGGGGAGGCGACGGACAGGCCAGCAGTCACCGTCACCATGGCCGTTGCGCTGTTGCCCAGACTGTCGGCGGCGGTCACAACGTCGATGGTCGCGCCGATGGCACCGGCCTTGTAGGCGCCGCTCGTGGGGTCGATCGTGGCGCCGGAACCGCCGGCGGCGAGGACAAAGGTGTAACCCGAGCCGCCGCCGCCCGCGACGGTAAAGGTCAGCGTCCCGGCCGGGGCGACGCTGGTGGCCGCTGGGGTCAGGCTGACGCCCGGGCCGACTGTGACCTGCGCGGTCGCTGACTTGCCGAGCGAGTCGGTCACCATCACCTCGTCGGTAACGTTCGGTGTGGCTCCGGCCTTGTAGAGACCACTGCTCGGGTCAATGGTGCCACCCGACGGGCCGGAGGTGAGCGAGAAGACGTACCCGGTGCCGCTGCCACCCGTAACCGCAAACTGGACTGTCGCCCGGGGCGCGATCGTCGACGCCCCCGGCGAGAGGGCCACCCCGTTGCCCACGTTGACGGTGGCCATTGCGCTGTTTCCCAGCGAATCGGTAGCGGTTACCACATCGGTCGCGTTGGGCGTCGCACCAGCTCTGTAGGCCCCGCTGGTGGCGTCGATCGTGGCGCCGGAGGCGTTAGTGGTGAGCGCGTAGGTGAAGCCGGTGCCGCTGCCGCCCGAGGCGCTGAAGGCGACCGAGCCGCTGGGGGCGACGAGGGGGGCGGTGGGCGTGAGCGTCACGCCGGCACCGACCGAGATGGCCACCGTAGCGGTGTTGCCAAGCGAGTCGGTCACCAGGAGGACGTCCCCCGTGTTCGGCTTGGATCCGGCGGTGTAGACGCCGGTCGAGGAGACGATGTTGCCGCCCGAGCCGTCGACCTGGAAGGTGAATGTGTAGTGCCCCGAGCCGCCCGCAGCAGTGACAGTCAGCCCACCGCGCGGCGGGACGCTGGTCGACGGCGCGCTCGCGGTGACGCCCGGACCGACGGTGACGGTGGCGACGGCGCTGTTGCCTAGCGAATCCGTAACCGTGATGGTGTCGGTCACCAAGGGGAGCGGGCCGGCCACATAGGCGCCGGTCGCCGGGTCGATCGTGGCTCCCGATAAATTGTTGGTGAGCGCGAAGGCGAAGCCGGCACCGCTGCCACCCGATGCCGTGAAGGCGAGCGTCCCTTGCGGCGGCACGGTGGCGGACACCGGCGAGACAAGGACGCCACCGCCGACCGAGACATTGGTGCTCGCGGTGTTACCGAGCGCGTCCGTCACGGTGACGACGTCGACCACGTTGGCCGAGGGGCCGGCCGTATACGCGCCAGTAGCGGGAACGATGCTACCGCCCGACAGGTTGGTCCCGAGCGCATAAGTGTAGCCTGAGCCGCTGCCGCCGAAAGCGCTGAAGGAGAGGCCGCCGCGCGGAGCGACGGTAGGCGCGCTGGGCGTCAGAACGAGGCCACCGCCGACCGAGATGCTGACGGTGGCGCTGTTGCCAAGCGAGTCGGTAGCCACCACCACGTCGACGGTAGAGGCGTTGGGGCCCGCCTCGTAGGCGCCAGTCGCCGGATCAATGCTACCGCCCGACGGGTTGGTCGTAAGGACGTAGCTGAACCCGGCGCCGCTCCCTCCCGAAGCGGTGAAGGTCAGTGCGCCGCGCGGGGCGACCGACGGTGTAGCCGGGGCGAGCGCGACGCCCGGGCCGATCGTCACCGTGAAGGTGGTGAAAACTCCGTTGGCGTCAGTTGCGGTGACGAGATCGCTGGTACCGCCGTTCGGGCCGGCGATGTAGTGGCCCGATCGCGGATCGATACTGCCCCCGGAGCCGTTGACGGTGAGCGCGAACGTGACGCCGCCGGCGCCGCCCGCGACGGCCAGGGTCGTGTTGCCGCGGGGCGCGATGCTGACGGAGCTCTGTACCGGCGCGAGCGCTGCGGTGACGGTCACCTGGATCGTCGCCACGTTGCCAAGAGAGTCCGTCGCCGTGATCAGGTCGACGACGCTACCCACGGCGCCGGCCTGGTAGTCGCCGGTAGCGGGGTTTACGTTGCCGTTCGAGTTGTTGGTCGTGAGCGCGAAGGCGTAGCCCACGCCGCTGCCGCCCGAGACCGCGAAACCCTGGCGGCCGAGCGGAGCCAGCGTGGCGCTGCCGGGGACGACCTGCAGGCCGGGGCCGACCGTGATGGTCGAGGTCGCGGTGTTGCCGAGAGAGTCGGTGACGGTCACGATATCGCTGCTTCCACCGGTGGCGCCGGCGGTGTAGACGCCCGTGGCTGGATTGATTGTCGCACCCGAACCGTTGGTGGATAGGGCGAATACAAGGCCGCTGCCGCTGCCGCCGGCCGATGTGAAGGTCTGTGACTGGCGAGGTGCAACGATGGGAGCAGCCGGGCTCAGGGTGAGGCCGCCTCCGACGGAGATCGATACGGTTGCAGTGTTGCCGAGAGAGTCGGTGACGGTCACGACGTCGCTGGTGCTGCCCACTGGGCCCGCGGTGTAGACACCGGTGGCGGCGCCGATGGTGGCGCCCGAGCCATTGGTCGACAAAGCGAACCCGTAGCCGGTGCCGCTGCCGCCGCTCGCCACCAGAGTGAGCGGGCCGCGCGGAGGCGTGGCGGGCGAAGCCGGCGTCACAGAGACGCCGGCACCGACGGCGACGTTGGCGGTCGCACTGTTGCCGAGCGGGTCGGTTGCCGTCACGACGTCGGTCACCGACGGGGTGGCCCCGGCGACGTAGGCGCCCGAGACCGGGTCGATGGTTCCTCCCGAGGCGTTGGTGCTGAGCGTGAACGCGAAGCCGGTACCGGCGCCGCCGCTGGCGCTGAAGGTCAGGCTACCGCGCGGTGGGGCGACCGTCGCGCTGCCGGCGAGTGCGACGCCTGGCCCGACCGTGATGGTGCTGGTCGCCGTGTTACCCAGCGAGTCGGTCACGGTCACGACGTCGGCTACGTTGGCCGTGGATCCGGCGGTGTAGCGGCCCATCGCGTCGACGCTGCCGCCGGAAGCATTCATCGTGACGGCATACATGAAGCCGCTGGCGCTACCGCCGCTCGCCGTGAGAGCGACACCGCCCCGCGGAGGGACCGAAGCCGTGGCGGGCGAGAGGGCTACCCCTGCGCTCACGGTGACGGTGGCGGTCGCGCTGTTACCCAGCGAGTCGACGACCTTCACGACGTCGGTGCTGTTGCCAGTGACGCCGGCCGCATAGGCTCCGGTAGAGGCGTTGATGGTGGCCCCCGACCCGTTGGTAGCGAGCGAGAAGGTGAGACCGGCGCCGCTGCCGCCCGAGACTGTGAAGGTCTTGGTGGCACGCGGCGCGAGCGAGACCGCGTTGGGGGCGATGGTCAGGCCGCCGCCGACGGAGATGCTGGCGGTGGCGCTGTTGCCGAGAGAGTCGACGACCGTGACGACGTCGGTGGAGTTGGCCGTCCCCCCGGCCACGTAGGCTCCGGTGGAGGCGTTGATGGTGGCCCCCGACCCGTTGGTGGTGAGCGAGAAGGTGAGGCCGGTGCCGCTGCCGCCCGAAGCGGTGAAGGTTTTTGACCCGCGCGGCGCCACCGACGCTGTGGCCGGGCTAATGCTGATACCCGCTCCGACGCTGATCGTCGCGGTGGCGATATTGCCCAGCGAGTCGGTGGCGGTCACGACATCGGTGGTGCTGGCGGTCGGGCCGGCCGTGTATGCGCCGGAGGTAGAGTTGACCGAGCCGCCAGAGCCGTTGACGGTCAGCGAGAAAGTGAGGCCGGTGCCGCTGCCGCCGGAGGCGATGAAAGTCTTCGACCCGCGCGGCGCCACCGAGGCAGCCGTTGGGCTGATGCTCACGCCCGCGCCGACAGTGACGCTGGCAGTCGCCACGCTGCCGGTGCCGTCGCTGACCTTGACGACGTCGGTCACGTTGGGCGTCGGACCCGCGACGTAGGCGCCGGTCGTGGCGTTGATCGTGCCGCCGGAGGCGTTGGTGGCGAAGCCGTAGGTATAGCTCGAGCCGGGGCCACCCGAGGCGGTGAACGACTTAGCGCCGCGCGGGGCGACCGACGCCGTGGCCGGCGAGAGCGCCAGCGCCGCATAATTGGTGAGCGAGTAGGTCGCCGAGCCGGCGCCGGTGATCGAGGCCGTGACGACGTAATTTCCTGGAATGCTGTTGGCCGTAGCCGTCAACGAGATCTGGCCGGCGCTGTTGGTGGTGGTGCTGCCGCTCAGCGTGGCCGAGGCGCTGGTGCCTGGTGGGAGAGTAGTCCCGACGACGGCGCCGGTCACAGGGTTACCGAAGGCGTCCTTGACCGTCACAACCAACTGCGCGGCGAAGGAGGTGCCCACCTGCGCCGACTGACTGCTGCCGCCGCTGGCGGTCAGCGCAGCGGCGGCGCCAGCGGTATTGGAGAGCGAGAAGCTTGCGGCCGTCATCACGCCGGACACGGCGGCGGTGACGGCGTACCCGCCGATGACGGTGCCGGCGGTCGCCGCCACGCTGGCATGGCCACTGGCGTCGGTAGTGGCCGTCGCCGAGGTGGTGCCGGTTGCGCCGAAAGTGGCGCGCGCGCCCGTCGTGGGCGCGACGAAGCTCACGACCGCGTTCGGGATCGGGTTCCCCTGGGCGTCGGTAACGGTGACCATCAGCGCCGTAGCGAAGACGGTGTTGACGGTCGCACTCTGCGTGCCGCCTCCGGAGACGGTGACGCTGGCGGCGGCGCCCGGACTGTTGCTGAGCGCAAAGGTCGCCGCGGTCGTCACGCCCGAGACGGAGGCAGTCACCACGTAGCTGCCGGCGCTGGCGCCAGCGGTGGCTGCGACGCTCACCTGGCCCGTCGCATCAGTGGTAGCGGTCATGGTGGCCAGGTTCGATGGCCCCAACGTGGCGCGGGCGCCCGTCGTCGGCGCCATGAGCGTCACAGTGACACCCGGGACGATCTGGCTGACGCTGTCACGCACCACCGCCACGAGCGGCGCCGCGAACGCCGCGCTGACGGTTGTCGACTGTCCGCTGCCGCTGACAACGCTGATCGAAGCCGGGGTACCGTAGTTGGAGAGCGAAAAGTTGGTCGTGGCTGTCGTGCCGCTGATGCCAGCGGCCACCTGGTAGGCACCCGCGGTGGCGTTGGCGGTCGCCGTGATGCTGGCGATGCCCTGTGCGTTCGTGGTGGCAGTTGCTGCGCTCAGCGTCGCAGACGCGCCGCTGGCCGGGGCCGAAAAGGCCACCACGGCGCCAGAGATCGGGTTCCCTGAGGAGTCGACCACTAGTGCCTTCAGCGGGGCAGCGAAGGCGGTACCGACCGCCGCGCTCTGGTTGTTGCCGCTCGAGACGGTGATGGTGGGCGGCGGCACGAAGGTGGCGCTCACGCTCTGGTCAGCCGACATCGTGACGGTGCAGGAGGGCGAGCTGCCGGCGGAAGCACAAGCGCCTCCCCAACCGGAAAAGACGCCGCCCGCCACGGCCGAGGCGGTCAGCACGACCTGCGTGCCATTGACGAACGAGCCCGAAGCACTGGAGCAGGAGGTGCCGCAGCTGATCGCGAGCGGAACCGAAGCGACCGTGCCTCCTGCGGCTCCGGACTTTGTCAACGACAGGGTCTGCAGCGGACCAATGCTGTCGGTGTCCACTGCGGTGTTGTTGCCAGTGCTGGGATCCTGCACCGTGCCGCCCACTGTGGCAGTCGCCGTGTTCGTGATTGAGCCCGTGCCGGTCCCTGAGACGATCGTCCCCCGGACCGTGTACGTCGCGCTGGCACCGACCGGCAGCGTAGCCGCCGTGTCATTCAGATTACCGCTCCCCGAGGCGGTGCAGCTGCCGCCCCCGCTGCCGACACAACTCCAGGTCACTCCTGTAAGCTGCGCTGGCATGGTGTCCGCGACGGTGACGGAGGCGGCGGTCGAGGGCCCGCTGTTTGAGGCGACGATGGTGTAAGTAACGGATTGGCCCCAGCCGAGGGCTGCCACGCCGTCCGACTTGGTGATGCCGACGTCGGCGTATGTCACACCGCTGGTCACGGAGGTCAGGACCTTGGGTCCGAGCAGAGGATTAACGCCAGTGGCGTAGATGTAATAGTCGCCGTTCGTGATGGTCGTGCCGGCGGCGGTACCGGCAGCGACCTGGACGGTCAGTGTGAAAGAGCCCGAAGAGCCAGGTGCCAACGCGCCCAGCGTGCACGTGACCGTCCCGGCGCTGCCCACTGCAGGCGCCGTACAGGCACCGGGGATGCTGACCGACTGATAGGTGGTGCTGGTGGGGAGAACGACCGCCAAGGTGGTAGCCGCGGTGGTCGCGGTGCCGCCGTTCTTGTAGTTGATGGTGTAGGCGATGTTGCTGCCAGCGTTCACCGAGGTGGGCGCCGTTGCATAGGCGTAGATGCCGGGAACGGTCGAACCGATGCCGTCAACGTAGACGCGGCCGAAGTGGCCGCCCGGAGAGCACCCTCCCGCGATCACAGTCAGCTTCACCTGGTCGCCGACGGCCAGCGCCGCGTTGCCGGGAGCGATATCGACCAACTGCCAGTCGGTGTAGTCGACAGAACCAACGGTCTTCCAGGGAACACCGGGCTGGGCGCTGGCGTTGAAGTCCTGATAGAGGGTAGTCCCCTTGGTCAGGTTCTGCAGCTGGACGTAGTAGTACGGCTGCTGCGTGTAAGGGTGGCCCCCGTCCTCCAATACAGGGGCGATGACGAAGCGGACGTGTGCCTTGTTGTCGCTGGTGTCGATGTCGCCGTTCGCGATGGTCATCGTCTGGGTCATCGAGTTGACGTTGGCCGACGAACCGTTCTGCGTGGTGGAGGCGTAGTTCACGCGGGCGGCCCGGGCGCCGTATTTCGGGTAGCGCAAGCTGGCGCTGGTGCCGAGGTCGGGGTCAGCCACCGACTCGGGCGTGGTACCCCCGACGACGAACGTCGCCGCGTAGCCGCCCGTGGACAGGTTCAAGCTGGCCAGCGTCTGGGGACTCGGCCGGGTGTCGGTGATTGACGGATTGAGGTTACTGGATACCGTCCAGCTGGTCGGCGCCGAACCAATGGCGGTCGATTCGAAGTCGCCGTTGGTGAAAGCGGCGATCTGGAGCGGGGACGGGGCGAGCGCAGCGGTGCTGTTGCTTCCCTCTTGACCGCACCCGACGGCGACCAACGAGAGGCCGGCCAGCGAGAGCGCTAGAGAACACGAACGAAGGGTGTGCGCGTTCATTGGACCTTGCTCCCCGGCATGAAGTTGACGCTCGCCACCAGCCGCCACGGTGGGGTCCCGGTGGCCTGAACCAGCCCGGCGCCTAGCCCGAGGCCGGCGCCGAACCCATTGGGGTTTGAGTAGTGGGCGCCCAGTAGCGCCTCAAGCGGCGAGCTGCGGGCCACGAATGGTCCGTCGCCGTCCACCATAGTCGAGCCATAGATCTCGGGACCGACGAGGATCTGATCGCGCCAGAGGCGTGCGCCGCCAGCAGCCGCCATCTCGACGCTGGTGCCGAGCGGCAGCTCGCTCTCCAGGCTGCGGGGGACGTGCGCGAGGATGCCCACACGTCCGGCGTAGGACCAAATCGAGCGCCGGCCGGCGACCGAGAAATGGGGCATGAGGCGAAGGTCGTCCTCACGCCCGTACGACGTGCCGCCCACGAACAACGGCACGTCGGCCTGCAGCCCGACGGCGCCGACCACGGCGCCTCGGTCGCTGCCGAACACGCGGACGTCGGCGGCGAGGCGTGGATCACCTACTCCAGAAGCTGGCGTGGGATAGCCGTAGCCATTCACGCCCACGGTATTGCCCGACTCGACCAAGAACAGCGGCAGCGATAGCGCGAATCGCCAGCGGTCGTGGACGATGACCGCCCCCTGGAGATACGTGGCGAGCTGATTCGTTACCACCCCCTCGGTGACCGAGCCGTCCGCTGATCGCAACACCAGCGGTCGGTAGGCCTCGTCGGTGACCACGGCCGCCGTCCAGCGCCAGTCTCCGCGCAGCTCGAGCTCGTCGAGCGCGAACCATCCCGAGCCCGCCTCCCCGGGCGAAAAGCGATCGAGCGCCACGGACGGCGCGGCGCTCAACATCTGGGCGTGCACCGCAGCGGCAACCGACCCGATCGCCAATACGAGCATTGCGGCGACCCACCACCGTCCAGGGCAGACCGAGGATCTCATGCGCCATCGTCAAGCAGCTCTCGTGCCTATCCGCCGGCGTCGGAAGAGCCCCGTACCATCGCAGGTCGACCGCCGACGGCTGGCGTTGGAGCCCTGGTGGCAGCGCTAGGCTTCGGGTGGGTCCTCCAGTGCTCGATGCAGGTCGCAGGCGCCTGACGAGTGGGGCCTCGTGGGATATTTCTCACGTTACGCTGTCGAGGCCCAGACCCCGACCAGGAAGATCGTCGTCTCAGCGCGAAGGCTTCGCGGCCCCGCAACTCTCGTTGTGTGCCCCCGTCATTCTCTCAAGGATGGCCGGAACTGCCGATGTATGGAGGCGTCCTCACTGAGCTCAGTTCTCCCTGCCGCCATGATGTCCGAGTTGGAGAGCAGAAAGAGAACCATCATCGCCCTCCTGGCCGCATCAGCGATCTCGTTGGTGGTGTGGGGCCTCGTGGTGGCTCTGAACGTTCAGTAGCGTTGGCCCCGCGCCTCCGCGGCTTCCGCTGCGGCAGCTCCCTTCGCACGGACGGCCACATAGCGGCCATTCGCCAGTGAGATGTCACGATCACCTTTGGTTGGCGGTCTCCCAGTTTGAAGACGCCGTTCCTCTTCGGCGTCGTCAGTCCTGATCGCGGTGGGTCCGAGCGTCTCCTCTATCGCGGCGCCGGATCTGTCCCCGCGCTGTTGGCGGGCGACGACGTCGAGATCGCTAACCGCCTCCTCATCGATCCTCCGGGACCAGTTGCCTCCTTACCAGAGCCCGCCGTTCGCACAGCGCTTGAGCGACCAGTCGACCACCGAGTCGAGGTCGTAAGGCTTTTGGAGAACGTATGGCGTGCCGACCATCTCTGCGACGCTGAGCAGATTCGTGATCCCCGAGAGCAACACGACTGGAGTCTTGTCTTGGCCCAAGTCGTTGAGGAACATCCGGCACGACATCTCGGGCCCGGAGAGCCGCGGCATTTCTACGTCTAGAGGGCGAGAGCCGGTTGGCGCTCCTCAAGAAGCCGCAGCCCCTCACCTCCATCCTTGGCGCGTCTCACTTCGTAACCGACAGCCTCAAGGAGCCGCCCAAGGAGATCTACAAGATCAGGATCGTCGTCGACGATCAGCAGATCTGCCGCATCGTTCCGCCCGTCGCTCATGTCGCCCCCGTCGTCTGGTCCGCGCCGATCCGCCAACTTGAGGTGAATGACAAAGGTCGTTCCTCGATCGAGTTTCAAGTCGACCGAGATCCGACCCCCGCTCGCTTGCACGACTCGGTCGACGATCGAAAGCCCAAGACGGTTCCCGAGACGCCCATCACTCTCGGCGAGCGCTAGAGAGGCTCGAACACCCGCTCCACCTCCTCGGCGGACATTCCGATGCCGTTGTCTGCGACGTGCAGTTCGTATCCGCCGTTCGTCCTGGCGCCGGAGATCTGAACTTTAGGAGGAACGTCCCGGCGTCGGTACTTGACCGCGTTCTCGACCAGGTTGGTCAGCGCTTTGATGGAGTCTAGAAATACCCCGCACGCTGATCAACATCCGGACGGCACTCAGTGCTGGGACCGCTGGCCGACGGCATTCCGACGGCGGACATCTTTGGAACCCTGGGACAGTTGCTGTCGGACTTCCGTCGGCTGCTTCGCATTGGAATGGTCGACGCGGGAAGACTGATGCCGTCGGATTTCCGGCGGCTGCGTTTCCATTGGCCGGGGTTGCACTCATTTCTCGGCTCTCGGCTCTCGGCTCTCGGCAATGAATGCAGGATCGGGTGATTAATTGCCGTTAGAAGGATTAAGTCTCCAGACACAGGGGCCGAGTAGAATTGGCAAGACTGGAGACGATGAATCGATGTTGCGGTCGAGACGATTGATTCTTGGAGTACTCATGACGGCCACTGGGTGTGCGACCACCGAACAACATGGTTCGCGCTACACCGACGCTGAAGTGGAGATGGCGATGCGCCGTACCGAGGCCGACACGTTGGCGAGGATGGCCGCGTCCAGCAACGACGAGATAGCGAATGCCGCGTCCTATGTAGCACGTCAGCGGGTTACGAAGTAGTTCGCACCGCGACCACTCGTCGTATCGATTGTCGGACGTCCGAGCTGAAGCTCGGACAGAAGTCCGTACGACGGCCCGGGCGGTGACCTATATCCGGGTCGTAGACCGCGGGCGTCGAGCGAGACGACTGCCGCCGGCGACGCCGGGAGGGCCAGCCACAGCCGCGTGGCCGCGTTACTGGGAGCGAGGTTTGCCGCGCGACCTGCGGCTCGTCGATCGCGTTAACGCGCCAACTGGCCCTAAGGTGTTGCGGTCGGCGGCCGTTCGATGTCTCGATACCCTCGTACACCTCAGGCCAAGGACGAGTCCTTTCGCTCCATCTCGGTGCACGCCGGGAGGGTGACGATAAAGGTTGTCCCGCTCGGGCCGGTCAGGAAATCAATCGTGCCCCCCATCTCAGTGATGATCTCCCTACAGATCGAGAGTCCGAGGCCCATCCCTTTGTCGCCTTTCGACGAGACGAATGGCTCGAAGATTCGGTCGGCGACGGACGCAGGAATGCCTGGCCCCGGATCGATCACCAGGACGCGGACGAGGCCTTCCTGCGCATCACTTCGCACTTGCAGCGTCGCGCCATCACCTGTCGCATCCAATCCATTCTGCAGCAAATTGATGATCACCTGACCCAACCGCGCGGAAGAGCCCCGAACCGCCGGTAGCGGGGCGATGGTCAGGTCGACATGACACTGACGGCGCTTGGCGACGCCGAACAGCCTCACCGCGTCCCGGATCGTCCTGGCAGGGTCAAACATCGCGACCTCGCGAGGTCTCACGCGACCCATGTCCTTAAGGGAGACGACGAGCTGCCGGATGCGATCGGCCGCGGACGCGCACTCAAGAACGAGCTCGCGGACGGTCTGTACCTCTTGGGGGCCCACTTGATCACCTCCGACGATCTCTTTCACGAGATCGAGAAGCCCCGTCACCGCCGCGAGCGGGTTGTTGATTTCATGCGCCACACCTGCCACCAGACTGCCCAGGCTGGCGAGTTGGTCCCGCTGGACCAGCCGGGCGCGGTACTCGGGCGTCAGTACTCGACCTGTGATCTCCGCGCTCAGGCTGGCGTCATCGGCGATCGCCACGACCCTGCCGGACTCACCTCGCGAAGACACTGGCATCTGACCCGGTTCGATTGTGCGCATGACTAGCCTCACCTCCCTTGGACGCCGGTGGCAGACGCAGTCGTGGCGCCCCTGGCCATTCTCTCTCTGCCGAGCGACGCCTTACTGGCAGCGCGCCTGGACGTAGAGCCGCTTGACCGTGCCGTAGCAGGGGTCGCCGAACACCCCGTTGCTCGCGGACACGGTGCAGCTGTTCTGGCCGAGGCAGGAGGTGCTCACATCCATCGTGCTGGTCGTCGCGTCGCAGGTGCTCACCGTGAATGCGCCGCAGGACCCGTTAGGCGTACCGTAGCTGGCGAAATCGAGGGCGTACATGGTCTGGCCCGTCGGGCACGTAAGGGTGACCGAGCTGTTCTCGGAAGCGGTCGAGCAGATGACGACGTTCGTGCAGGAGATGCTGACGTTGCTGATGGGGGCGCCGGCGACGGTTCCGCTGCCGTTGGTCACCGCGCAGTTCTGAGCGGGCGAGGTGGGCGAGGTCGCGACGCTCACCGCGTAGGTGCCGCCGCTGGCTACGCCGAGAGAGAACGTGAAGGTTCCGTTCGCGCTGACCGACAAGCTGTTGCCGCCGTTGTTCTTGAGCACCAGCCCGGTACCGGTGAGACCAGACACGGTCCCACCTACCGTGTACACGTTGTTCGTGCAATTGACGGCGAGGGTGACTGCCCCGCCTGTGATAGTCCCCGCCGGCGCGGTCACGGTACATGTCTGCCAGCGATTCGTCGGCTGCGACAGGACGGTCACTGCGTACGTTTGGCTACTCATGACTGCCGTCGCGAAGGTCGATACGCCGTTGGAGCTGATCGCAAGGTTGTCGCGGCCATTGTTCTGCACAACTAGGCCGCTTCCCGCGAGATTCGTGACGCTGACGGAGACACTGTAGCTATTCGTCGTGCAATTGATCTGAACGGCTACGTTGGCGTTCGTGACAGCGCCGGTACCGCCCGTGATCGAACAGGTTTGGGACGGGCTAGCGGGCTGCGTCTTCACCGCCACGTTGTACATGGAACCGCTGGCGACGGGGGTCGGGAAGGAGAAGGTACCGGAGCCTGAAATCGGCAGGTCGCCGCTACCGTTGTTCTGGATGACTAGGCCGCTGCCGGTCAGGCCAGTAACGATCCCGGCCACACTGTACGAGTTGGTGGAGCAGTTGACGCTGACGCTCGTCACCGCTCCTGCACCCACGACGCCGGAGGCACCAGCCAGGGTACAGGTCTGTGTCGGACCGCTAGGCTGGGTCTTGATGCTCACCAGGTAGCTCCCGCCGCTCGGAACCGATGTCGGGAAGGTGAAGGTGCCGCTGGCACTCACCGGAAGGTCGTCGCCGCCATTGTCCTGCAGCGTGAGGCCACTCCCGGACAGGCCGCTCACGAGGCCACCGATGGGATAGTTGTTGGTGGTGCATGAGACCGTGACCGCGGCGACGTCCGCCCCGGCAATGGTCCCCGAACCGTTGCCTACGGCACACGTCTGGGTCGGGTTCGTCGGCTCAGTGGCGACGGTGACCGCGAAGGCGCCTCCGCTGGCGACCAACATGGGGAACACGAACGACCCGTTTGCGCTCACGACGACCGTATCGCTGCCGTTCTGCAGGGTGACCGAAGAAGCGAGCCCCGTGATGGTGCCCCCGACCTGATAGGTGTTCGTGGTGCAGGTAATGGCAACATTGGACACGTCGGCGGCCATGACGCCACCCGAACCGGCCGTGACCGAGCACGTTTGCCAGGGGTTTGACGGCTGGGCCGAGACGGTCACCGCATAGCCCTGGCCGCTCAGCACGGAGGTCGGGAAGACGAAGGTCCCGTCGACGGAGACGGTGAGGTCGTCCCCTCCGTTGTCTTGCAATGTGAGCCCCATACCCGCGAGACCACTCACGGTACCGCCCACCAGGTAGCTGTTCGTCGTGCAGTCGACCTCGACGTCGCTGACGTTGGCGGCAGCGACGGTCCCCCCGCCGTTCGAGATGACACAGGTCTGCGCCGGAGCGGCTGGCTGAGTCGCGACGGTCACCGCATAGGCCGTCCCGCTCGGCACCGTGCTCGGAAACGAAAAGGCGCCGTTGCTTCCCACGGGCAGGGTAACCGCACCGCCGTCCAGCGCGAGCGTAAGTCCGTTGCCAGCGAGGCCGGCCACGGTCCCTGAAATCGTGAACTGATCGGTGGCGCAGTTGACCGTGACCGAGGTGACTGCCGCCCCTGCGACGGTTCCGCTGGCGCCGGTCACCGTGCAAGTCTGCGTCGGATTGGACGGCTGCGCCAAGATCGACACATTGAACGCCGCACCGCTCGGCACCGACGTTGGGAAGACGAACGCGCCGTTGGCCGTAACGGGGAGATCGTCGCTCCCGTTGTGCAGGACCAGGCCGCTACCCGACAGACCAAGCACGCTGCCGCCGATCGCGAAAGCGTTAGTAGCACAGCTTACGGCGACACTCGTAACTCCCGAGCCAGCGATCGTACCGATCGCGTTGGTGACCATACAGGTCTGGCTCGGGGACGACGGTTGGGTCAGTACCGACACAGCGTACGCCGCTCCGTCTGCGACTTGAGTCGCGAAGGTGAACGTACCGCTGCCTGTGACTGGGAGGTTGTCCCCCAGGTTGTCTTGCAGCACCAGACCGGTACCGACGAGGCCAGACACCGAGCCGCCTACCGGGTAGCTATTCGTCGCGCAGGTGACGGTAATGGATGTCACATCAGAGCTCACTACCGAGCCGGTGGCCTGGGCCACCGAACACACCTGGCCCGGCGCCGAAGGCTGCGCCTTTACGACTACCGAGAACGCCCCCCCACTGGCGACAGGAGCAGCGAACGCGAACGAACCGTTACTGGTCACGGAGACGTCGTCGGTACCGTTGTTCTCGAGGGTCAGCCCGTTTCCGACCAGCCCCGTAACGGTGCCGCCGATCGTGTAGGCGTTAACTGCACAGTTGACGGTGACACTGTTGATGTTCGCACCACCCACAGTGCCGCTGCCGCCCGACACCTGACACGTCTGAGAGGGCAGCGTGGGCTGCGTCCTAACTGTAACCGTGTAAGTCGCGCCGCTCACCACCGACGTCGCGAAGGTGAAGTTCCCCGACCCATCGACAGTTAGGTCGTCACCCTGGTTGTCCTCGAGGACGAGCCCGGCTCCCGACAGACCACCGACAGTACCGCCGATCGTGTACTGGTTGGTCGTACAGGTGACTGCCACATTGGAGACATTGGCGAGGAGGGCGCCCACTCCCCCATTAGTGACCGTGCAGGTCTGCGCTGGGGACGCCGGTTGGTGGGCGACCGCAATCTCAACGTCGGTCCCGGCCGGCAGCGAGGGAAACGAGAACACGCCAGGTGCCACAATCGACAGCTGGTCTCCGGCTCCATCTTGCAGCGTAAGCCCGGCACCCATCAGCCCGGACACCATGCCACTCACGATGAACGCTTCCGGTCCCCCGTCAGGCGCGCCGCCGTCACGTGCGGCGCTACCGCCCGTACCCGCCCCCATTCCGCCTGTTGCGCCGTGCCCGCCCGCCCCGCCATTTCCCGTGGTGTTCTGTCCGCCGGCGCCGCCCATGCCGGACATCGTCCCGGCCCCGCCGCCGGTGCCCGCCCGGCTGCCCGCAGACCCGCCGCACCCGACCAACACGAACATCACGCCGATGACCGAAGTCGCTCGTTTTCCCGTCATGATCGCTAGTTCGTACCCTTTGCTCACCTACTTGAGATTCTCGTTGCGTTTCTTTTCGACTATTCGTTGGTCCTCGTTGTGCCGCTCCCGCGCCATCGCATCTCCCACTCGTAATCCGGCCGCTCGAGGCATCGACGCATGCCGCACGGGCACCAGACTTTAGTTGGGCGGTTCGCAGCTCGCGTGCCTAGACTTCCCTCGCGGCGCGACCGCGACATCAATGCCGTTGGATGGCGCCTCGGCGCAGAACGATCAGCGTCCGATCGTCCTCCCGAAGGGGCGACCAGCCGTCGATGGCGCTCAGGATGCCCTTGCAGATTTCGACACTTGGTTCGTTGGAGAGCGTCTCGATCAGGGCCATAAGGCGCTCAAGGCCGAACAGCTCCATCTCGGGAGAGCGGGCTTCCGTGATTCCGTCGGTGTAAAGAACCATGACGTCCCCGTCACGAAGGACGTTTTCGAGGTTCACGATGTCCCTCTGCACGTTGGGCGTAACGCCGACCCAGGTTCCGGGCGTTGGGAGGCGTTCCACTCGTCTCGCGGCCGACCGCCAGATCAGAATGTCTTCGTGGGCTCCAGCGTACACGAACCGACCATCCGAAAAGAATCGGAACAGAGTGAGGGTAGCGAAGTCATCGCGCCCCAACCGCACCCGCACGTTTTCGTGCAGCATCCGGTTGAGGTGGCACACGAGAAGAGCTGGATCGTTGACGGCATCCTGGTGCATCAGCGCCCCGAGCCCACTCTGGACCATCAGCATCATCAGACCCGCATCGAGGCCATGCCCTGACACGTCGCCGACCCCGACCCAGCATCCGCCCGGCTCGGCGGGCAGGAGATCAAAGTAGTCGCCACCGACCTCACTGGCCGTCACCATCGCTGTCGCGATTTCGAATCCGTTGACCCGAGTCGTCTGCGGAAGGATCGACGTCTGGATCTGCCGCGCAATGGCCAGCTCGCCCTCGTAGTGTGCAACCGCCGCCCTTCGTTCCGCCTCTATCAGCTGCTCCTGATTCTCGAAGACCAGGCGAACGCTCAGCTCCAATTCCCTGGTGCTCTGCTCGAGCTGGTGGGTCCTGACCTCGACCCGCCGCTCCATCTCTTCGTAGAGAGTCGCGTTCTCGATGGAGATCGCCGCTTGCGCCGATAGCACCTCGAGAACGCCGACCCGGTCGTGGTTGAACGTGTCACCGGCAAGCCCATTTTCCAGGTAGAGGAGGCCAACCAAAGCCCCCTGTCGGAGCATCGGCAGACACAGGAGCGAGCGCGGATGCCTGTGGAGGAAGTAGCGGTCAGAAGCAAACGTGTTCTGCTTCTTCAGGTCGTTGAGGAGGACCCGTTCCTTGGCGCGCGAGACGAAGACGAGGAGCGAGACCGGCAACAGCTCGTGGATTCGGTCATGGGTCCCGTCGACCTCGAATGGCGCGAACTCGGCCGTAGCGGCGTCGGGACCAGCCACCCCCTCGACCCAGAGCTTGCCCTCCCGCACCAGGATCAGGTACCCACGCTCGGCGCCGGCCTGTTCGATCATGGTCCGCATCAGGCTCTCAACGAGCTTGGGGAGGACGATCTGGGTCGAGATCGCCTGCGACGCTTTGACGACCGCTAACGCGTCGAGCTGATCGATCCGAATCTCGCCGTTTTCCGTCGAGCGCAGATCGATCGCCGCTTCGACCGAGATCTGGTGAGCCTTGCGCGTCGCCCCCCAGCGCGAATAGGCGCGGTGCGAATCGGCGAAATAGGCCAGAGCGACTTTCGCCCGTCCCGCCGCCTGGTGAAATCGGGCGGCCAGCTCGTTGGCCAGCGCAACAAATGCGACCGAGCCTCTAGCTTCGGCCTTGGCGATAGCAAGGTCGTATAGTGACTCTGCATCCGCCGGCAGGTCTTGACAGGCAGCGAGCTCTGCGGCGATGAGCGCGTGCCGGTGCTCGAAGTTGGGGGGGGAAGCCTGCGCCCAGGCGCGGAACGTAGATTCGTCGGCGGCCAAGGCAACGAGGAACGCGTCCCGCTGGCTGTGAGGCGCTCGGCGTAGTCGCGCCGCACGGATCAGTGCCTGATAGAATCGGGTCTCGGGGCTGATGAAGTTCCCCGGATATGCGGCCGCATCAGCAGCCTCGACGTGCCCTGCGGCGCCCGCGATGTCCCCCAACAGGTAGGCGGACATCGCGCGAAACAGTCGGTGGCTCGCGATTAGGAACTGGTTGCCACTGTCGCCGATCCCCGCTTCGACCTCTTCCCACGTGTCCCGATCAGCCGCGGCGGATGAAGCTCCGGCGGCCGGACCGTTCTTGAGGTCGTGTATGAGCTGGCGCAGCATGCGGAGCTCGCGGAGGTTCACGACGTCTCCGGTCTGCTCCACGATCCCGGAGACCTCGGAGGCATCCGTTGCGATTTCGTCCAGGTTCTCGCCCCGAAAGAGGCGGTAGAGCACGTGAAACGAGGCGCAGTAGGCGGCGTGAAGGTAGTCACCGACCTCCAGGCTGGCCTTGAGGCCGAGACGTGCGTGCTGGATGCTCTCATTGAGATCCTGGCGCCAGATCGCCACGAACGCGGCGAAAACAAAGTGGTTGGCCCCCTCGACCGCGTCGTGCTTGCAGCGTTCATTGAGCGCGATCCCGAGCTGGCCGAGGCGATAGCCAGTTTCGTAGGCCCCCGACATGGCGACCACCATCCCGTAGCACACGTAGAAGTAGGATGAGACCGGGCCATTACCGTTGCCGAGAGCGAGGTTGACTGCCTTGGCCACCGCGAGAACCATCACCTGCGGTCGAAGCTGGGTCGCGGCCGGAATGATCCGATACAGCGTATTGAGCAGAGCCAGCGCGTGGCGGTTAGTCATTGGCGGTAGATCGACGAGCGCCTCGATGCTTCGGCCCGACAGCGCGGCGCCGAGGGCAACCATCTCGGCGCGGATGGTGGGCTCGAGCTCTGACTCATTACTCGGAATCTCGATGCCGAGGAGTCGCGCCGTCTCGATCCCCTGCATCATCGCTTCCTCCATGCGATTGAGGCTGGTCAAGATCAGGACTTTGAGATCGCGCGCCAGCGCACGGTCGAGCGGATCGCGCGAATGCGCCTCCACGACGTCGATCAGCTGAAACGCCACCTCGATCTGCTGGGCGCCATACGCGCACTCGGCTTTCAGAAGGTAGGCGGCGTGGGCCACATCGTAGTCGCGGCTCCAAGCCTCTTCGCCGAGCAAGTCGAGCGCGGTGGCAAGCAGCGTACTCGCCAGCAGGTGGGCCGCCGCGTCGCGCGCCCGGCGGGCTGCTGACAGATTTAGTCGCGCCAGGACCACCCGTTCGGCCGCGCTGGTGATGAGCGCAGCGCCGATGTTCATGTGGTTCACGACATCGAACAGATTTTCGCTGCCACCGGCTTCGAAGCGTCCCATCATCAGGCGGCCAATACGCAGGTGGGCGGCCTGCTTGGCCGACTCGTCGATCAGCCGGTACGCCGCCTGCTGAACGCGGTCGTGCAGGAATCGGTAGCGCGGGTTGGCGACAGTGCTGGCATCGAGCGGGAGGATCAGTCTCTCGCGCAGCGCGTCCCGGAGACGCTCGGAGACCCCCTCGGGCGAAAGCTCCCCGATGGTCGCTAGAGTCTCGCGGTCGAACTCGTGCCCGACGCAGGCGGCGAGCCAGAGGACGTGTCGAGCTGCGGGTGCGAACCGATTGAGCTTGGCGAGCACGAACTCTACGACGTTGTCCGTCGCAAGGCTTCCTTCGACGCGCTCCAAGTCCCATGTCCAGCGGCGAACCAGGGGATCGAAGGCCAAGACGCCGTCCGCGTGGAGCGCCGTCAGAAACTGCGAAAGGAAGAACGGGTTTCCATCCGTCTTTCGCAGCACCCGTTCCGAAAGCGGGGTAGCCTCTTCGGTCGAGCACGCGAGCGTGTCCGCCACCAGTTGGTTGACATCGTCGAGGCTTAGAGGCGCCAGCTTGACCTCGCCAATGGTTCCGCCAGCCGCCCGAAGATCGCTGAGCGCCACGCTCAACGGGTGGGCCGGGCCAACCTCGTTGTCGCGATACGCACCGATGATCAGCACATGTCCGCGGCGACGGTCGGTGAGGAGCACGTGAATCAATCGAACGGAAGCGGGATCGGCCCACTGCAGGTCGTCCAGGAAAAGAACAAGCGGGTGACCCTCGGACATGAAGACGCCCAGGAATTCCTGGAACGTCCGCTCGAACCTATGCTGCGCCTCGTTCGGACCTAGGTCCTGGACTCCGGGCTGGGGCCCGACGACCACCTCGAGCTCGGGGACGAGGTCGATGACGACCCTTCCATTGGCCCCAAGGACTGCCAGCAGCCTTTCCCGCCATTCCGCGAGCGCTTCCGCGGAGTCGGTCAGAATCGATCGCACCAGCTCGCCACACGCGCGGCTGATCGCTGCATACGGAGTATTGCGGGCCAGCTGGTCAAACTTGCCGGATACGAAACGCCCTTCGAGGACCATCTGTTTGTGGATCTCGTTCACCAGCGCAGACTTGCCGATTCCGGAGTACCCAGACACCAGGAGCAGTTCGGCGCCTCCACCCCGAACCCGCCTGAAGGCGGACAGGAGGGCTTCCGTTTCCGTCTCTCGGCCATACAGCTTTTGCGGAATGCGCAGCTGGCCCGAGAAGTCCCGCTCGGCGATCGGAAAGTCATCGATCCGCCCCTGCGACGTCAGCCGCTCGCGACAGATCTCGAGGTCGGCCTTGAGACCAGCCACATCCTGATAGCGATCCTCAGCGTTCTTGCTGAGGAGCTTCATGATGATCGCTGACAGGACAGGCGGGATGGAAGGGATGACCGTGTGAGGAGCCGGAGGAAGACAGGCGATGTGGCTATGGACGAGGCCGAGCGGGTCCGTGGTCTGGAACGGCAGCACCCCCGTGAGCAACTGATAGAAGGACACGCCGAGTGAATAGAGATCTGTCCGGCGATCGATCACCCGATTCATCCGCCCGGTCTGTTCAGGTGACATGTAGGCCAGGGTTCCTTCGAGCGCCGCCACCGAGATCAGCCGTTGTTCCTCGACGGTGAGCCGAGTCGCCGCGCCGAAGTCGATCAAGGTCAGGGAGCCCGTGTCGCCTCTGCGAAAGAAGTGCTGGGGCTTGATGTCCTTATGGATGATGTGCCGGCGATGGATCGACTCGACGATTTCGGCCATCGCCAGCGATGTATCGAGGAATCTCGACACGTCGAGCCCTGTCCCGCCTACCAGGTCGCCAAGAGAACGGTCACCTACGTCCTCCAGCACCAGCGCAGTCCGCTCGCCCACCTTCGTGAGCCCCAGAGTCTTGACCACTCCCGGAACGTCCATTCCGTCCAGAAGGGCGTGTTCGTGCTCGAGGCGGATGACATCAAGCGGGTCGGGTTTGTCGCCCGCGATGACTTTGAGCATCACCGGCTGTCGATCCGCTTCGCGCAAGGCCCGGAACAGCGTCGCGTGCCGGGTCGCGCGGACGCTGCTTGTCAACGTGTACCCGGTCGCGGCGGACATCAGCTCGCCTCGATGGATACCAGGTCGCGCGCGAAGCAGGAGAGCGCGTGAAGGCTCCGCTTCTGCCAGTGCTGAGTAGCGCTCGAAAGAAACGTGATCCGATAGCGCGCGTCGGCGCGGGCACGATCGAGCCAAGTGATGACGTCTTTGAAGCAGGACGAGTTCATGAAGGTCAGACGCCGGATATCCATCCTTACTTCCTCCGCACCCAGCGCCTTCGCATGCTCGTGAATCTCTCCGAGCATCCGTGCCAGGTTGCGTTTGGCCGTGGCATCGGCGGCGCCCGTCAGCTCTAGCAGGATGCCGGCGCCAACATGCGTTGCCCTCGCCGAGAACTTTGCATCAGAAATGGACACGAGTTCCGTCACGGTTTCTCTTCCGGTTGGAGTGGAGTTTCGGCTTTCACGCACACGTTGTTGCCGTCGATCTCGACGACCAGTGACATCTCGGCTTCGGCGCGGATACGCGCCAGCCCGAGTCCCGAGCCCTCTTCTCGGCGAGCCGCACGCTCGAGGTATGCCTGATAGAGTTCGCCTGCGTCGTCGGTCCTGCCGAGCTCGGAGATCGTTCCCTTGAGTTCTTCGAGCCGCGCGGGATCGGGGCGATTCGACACACTCACCGAGACCGTGCGGGGCGCCGTGCCCCCGGTGATCGCGATTCGCAGGCGGGATCCTCCAGTGGTCGAATACTTCGCGGCATTTTCCAGCAACTCGTGAGCGGCAATCGCCATGCGGCTGATCAGATCGGGATCGTGCAGAACGAGGCGGTAATAGCTCTCGATGAATTCACGGATCGAGGAGACTTGATCGAGCTCTGGCGCGCACGCGAGATCGACGGATTGTGCCTCACAGTCGCTCTCTCCCTTAGGCACCGCCGTCATCCCCTCCTCCGGTCGACGCGCGTCAGGCTCAGCACGTACGGTTTCGGCCGCCCGCTTTTGCGGCGTAGAGCCGCTCATCGGCACGTCGGACAAGAGACGCCGCCGTGTCCGCCTGAACAAACTCCGTCACCCCGGCCGACACGGTTACCGACCGCACCTCGAGGAGCCGTGCGTTCTCAACGGCAGAGCGAATCCGCTCCGCCGCGATCCGTGCGTGCGCGAGGTCGGTATGTGGAAGGAGAACCAGGAATTCCTCGCCGCCCCATCGGCTCACCAGGTCGGTCGCCCGGGCGGTCTTTCGGATAACCTCCCCCACGGCCCGCAGAACGTCGTCTCCGACGTTGTGTCCGTGAGCATCGTTGATGGTCTTAAAGTGGTCGATATCCAGGAGGACTGCGCTGAGCGGCACCCGGTGGCGACCAGCGAGAGACATCTCCCGTGCCAAAAGCGGCTCGATGCCGCGACGATTGAGGGTGTCGGTCAGCCTGTCAGTCGTTGCTTCACGTTCGTGCGTTCGCGCGAGGTCGACCTCTGCGGTGATGTCGCTGCAGACGATGACGGTCGCCGGGGCGGGCCGGTCAACTGATTGGGCAACCCATCGAACCACGGTACGTGAGCTTCCCAGGATCTCGAATTCTTCGCAGACGATTCCGCCGTCGGAGGGGATGAGCTCCCGATCGCGGACCACCGGAGGAGGATCGGGAACCATGCGCCGGACCAAGTCCACGAGCTCGCGGGCGGGCATCCCCTCGAACCCGCCCTCCTGCAGGTCCAGGATCGAGATCATTATCTGGTTCGCGAACAGGACCTTGCCGCCCCCGTCCAGAATCATCAGGCCAGCCTCGATGCAGGTGCCCAGCGCTTCGACGAACGGGCGAGCGTTTTGCCAGCCTCCCGAGCCGCCGCCTTGAATCAGCGGCTTGAGGATCGCCATGCCTAGCGTCGTCGTGGAGCGCACTCGGCGCTGATGCCGGGGGGAGCCAGAAGGACCAGTCCCTTCCTCACCCGATCCAATTGCGTCGACTCCTGTCATTCGCTCCCTCCGCCGACCCACACAGCAATCGGCGCACCAAGCGGTTGCGCACGTTTTCTTGCGCCCTTAGCGCCGCGGGTGACGGCCAGCCGACGGATCAGCGAGCCATCACCGTCGGTCCGTCGACGGTACGCGGAGACCGGTGCCTCATCCGTCGAGCCTGGGATCGTCGGAGAACCGACGGCATTAGACGCAGACACCGTCGGGGTTCCGATGGTGTCACCGCGAAAGCCGTGTGTCGCCTGGGCCTCATTCCCGGCTCGATTCCTGCTTCCGCATTCGCCTGACCCATGAGCCTTCCCTTCGCGTACGGAACTCGTCACCATCGCGCCCGTTTCCCGTTTTGGTCTCTCCGCGAGCGGCGTTGGGTCAACCGCCGCATGTTCTGGGCGATCTGCGGCGCGATGACGGTGGCGGCTGCAGCCACCGCAGGGTTGGTGGACCTTGCGTCCAACCTTCCACGAACGATCTACGACCCGGTTGTGGGTGGCCTTGCGTCGACCGCCACGGATGCATTCGCGCACGCGTTTCGGGTGTGGGCGCTATGGGCGGTTGGCGGGCTCGCCGCCAGTTCAGGTCTGGCTCTAGCCGGTTTGAAATCGGCGGGAGTAGGCATCGAACGGCGTGCACGCCCGGAGCGACGCCCGCTCCGGGTGACCATTCACATCGACAGCCCCGCGGGAAGCTACGAGGCGCCTTCGGAGAACATCAGCATCGGTGGCCTCTTGTTGGCTACCGATCATGAATATTCGGTGGGCGAGAGGATTCGCTTGCGCTTTCGGCTTCCACACCAGGAGTCGACGCTCTCCGTCGACGCGGAGGTACGCTGGGTCCGGCGGGCCGGCGGCGTTCAGGGAGCCCGGCCCACGGGCGTGGGACTCTTGTTTCTCTCTCCGGATTGGTCGTTCAGCGTCGCCCTGCGACGCTTCATGGCGTGGGGCCGCAGATCGTAGAAGGGCCCCGGACAGGCCTTCTCAGATTCACGGCCGCTCCTCTAGCCCCGAATCACCACGCTGGCGACCAAGGCCTATCCGAGCTGGCTGACGATTGGGTTGCCCGGACTTGATGGGCGGCGCCCGCCTCCCTGCCGGGGGACGACCGCCGTCCTTGGCGAGGCAGGCGCCTTACTCACGAGACGGATTCCTTGAACCGCGACTTACGGCGCCTGGGCAGGGTGAGTCGACGAGCACGACTTGCTTCTGCGGCGCGAGGCACTGACCAGCGCCTGCCGGTCAGGGGCGCGCATCGAAACGCTCGCCCGTTAGACGTCGGCCACCAGACACCCCACCAGGGAGGTCACCGCTTTCGACGCGCCCTCACGGCGGTGATGGCGCGTCGATCGTTACAGACGCGACTGAACGTTGTTGAAGGTGTTGTTGAGCTTCTTCCCGGTGACGAAGATGACAGCCACAAGGAGTCCGGCGATGGCCGCCACGATGAGCCCGTACTCAACCGCGGTGGCGCCTTTGTCGTCCATAACCAGTCTCTTGACTTTTGCCCACATCGCACCGCTGGACATCGGTCCGACGCGGACATTCTTGAGCGCATCGTCACGCACTCGACGCGTTCGCTGCACGCACCCATCCATCATGCATTGCACATTCGCTATCACTTGGATTGGTCGTCCGCGCCGGCGCGAGTGTTGGGCCGGCATGAGCGAGCCAGCCGCGGCCTGGGCACCTGTCAGCCGCTGCGAACGTTGCGATGCGCTAGCACCGACGTACTTCCGACGATCGCCACCTGCCTAGCTGTCGGAGGCCCGACGCCGGGCACGGCCCCGAGGCGACTGCTCGGAGCACTTCTCGGTATATGGGCGAGTCAGGCCGCTGGCATCTTCTTCGCAAGCGCCATCGCGTGTGGAGAGGGCATCCATAGCAAGAGCATCGCGTGATCGGCGCCTCTCGTCGTCGGTCCCGCTCCCCGTACAGCCGGAAACGAGTGCGCAACAGCGCATCGAGCGAATGCGAGCAGCGCTGACTTGGCGTCACGAGCTGCTGGACGACATTTTGAAGGTCGCGGCTCCAGCTGGCATCGCGTTGACGGCTCTGGTAATCGGCTTCAGATCGCCGGTTCGCCTCGACCCTGCGGCAGCGATGGTCGCGGCGGCAGCGGCGTTGGTCCTCATGCTGCGCTTCCTTCCGCGGTTGCCCTTCGCTCTGCGCGCAGTGATGACGGTCCTCATCATCTACTGTTCCGCGCTGCCGACAGTCCTGCGGTCAGGATTCGCGCTCAGCAGCGGCGGTGTCTTGATAGCTGCGATCGTGCTAGCCGTGATCTTGCTCGGGCGCGGCGCAGCGATGAGCCTGATGCTCGCGACCGCGGCCGTTCTGGTCTGGTCCGGCCTGCAGGCCAAGGCCGGCCACTTCGTCCCACACCCGCTCGAGTCGGATCCTCACCTTGCCCGCAACTGGTTTCGGATGGCGATCGGGATGGAGATCGTCGCGGCCGCGCTGACGAGCATCGTCTCTTACGCCGTCCGCCACATCGAAGCGAACTATGCGGAGATGTCATCGGCGCTGGCTCTCCTAACGGGTGAGCAGAGGCGACGTTCCGATCTCGAGCAGGAGCGACAGCGCATTGAGCGTGACTGGGCACGGTTGACGCGCGAGCTCGGGTCGCTGGCCAAGGACGGGAACGTCGCGGCCGGGAATTCCCACGCTGCGTTTGGCGCCCTCGCCGAGGCCGGAGCGCGGGGCCTTAACGTCGAGCGGTGCGGGATCTGGCTCTTCGACGAGGAGGGCGGTGGGCTTCGATGCCGAGACCTGTTCGAGCGGCTGGAGGGCCGACACACAAGAGGTCTGCATCTGCCAACGAAGGCCGCACCAGCCTTCTTCGCAGCGATCGAGGCCGAGCGCTGCGTCGCCGCACACCGGGCTCGAAGCGACCTGCGGACACGCGAGATGGACGACCTCTATCTCGAGCGCTACGGAATTGGTTCGCTGCTCGCGACCCCGATTCGCGTCCGCGGGTCCATCGTGGGCGTGGTATGCGGTGAGCGCCAAGGGGCGCCAGTGGTGTGGAGCGAAGCCCAGCAAACCTTCGCGGAGTCATTGGCCGATATTGCGGCCCGCGTGCTTTCGGCAGCCGAGCGCGCCGCGCGTGTATTGGCGGCCCGGGCTTCGACCGAGGAACTCGGTGAGATGCTTGAGGCGCTCAAGCTACAGGTAGCGGGTATTCCGTCCGGGATCGAGGGGTGGCAGACGGGCGGCCAGGTGCACTCGGTGGAGGCGGTTGATATGGTCCTCGAGCGGGTGCGCCAGATGTCGTCGGCACTCCGCGCACCTTCGCTGGACGAGCTGGGACTGGTCGCGGCCCTGCGGACCGAGTTCGAGTCTAAGGCTGCTGCCTCCGGGGTGGTGTTCGAGCTGGACGCCTCCAGATTCGTCGGCCCTTCGTCACCCGAAATGGAGGCCGCGTGTTACTGGGTGGTCGACGAGTTGGTGAGCAACATCCTGGGTCGCACGGATACCCAAACAGTGCACGTCCGGCTCACGCGCGACCAGGACCACGTCCGGATCGTGCTCGAGGACGACGGGTGGGGAACGCCGACTAACCCGGGTGTACCAATCTGGCGCCGTGGACCACTCGTCCGAGTCCGCGAGCGGGCACTCGCCCTCGGGGGCTCGGTGGACGTGACATTCTGCGAAGGGGCTGGATCGCTGGTCGACGTTCGGCTTCCGGATCGGTCGCTCGCCGGTGTGACAGCGGCCGGAGAGCGAAGGACTTCGGCAGCGCCAGTGCGATCGTCCGCCACTGCTTCATAGGACCTTGCGACTTCGGACGCAACCTCACGGTAGCCCGGGGAGATCATAGGACCCTTTCAAGCGCTTGCGGCGCGCTCCCGCAAGTTCCGCTGTAGGGCAGCTCTCAGGTCATCAAGAGAAAAGGGCTTGATGAGAACCTTCTGCGAGATCCTCTGTAGGAACATACGCGTGTCGGGGTTGAAAGCCCCTCCAGTCATGAAGATCGTATTCCGGACCAGGTGCGGCCACTCTCTTTCCAGCCTAGCCAGCACCTCCCGCCCGCCCCTTCCTGGCATAGCAACGTCACAGAGAATGACGTCGATTGTTCGCTCGGCGAGCACGTGAAATGCCGCGTCGGCGCTGGTAACGGCGGTAACGTCATATTCGGAGAGCCCGCGTACGATGGCCCGCCCCAACTCCGGTACGTCGTCGATCACCAGGATCCTCGCTCGGGTCGATTCCGCCTGATTGTGCCGTCGCAAATCGTTCTCGCTCGTCGTCGGAAGTCCCAGCGGAAGGAGAACTCGCAATACAGCGCCTCCCCGAGGCGCGTCGTCCAGCTCGACCCGACCTCCCTGGTCCTTTACGATGCGAACGCAAACGCCTACCGCGGCGGCGGTTCGCTCGTCGACAGGATGAGCCGACTGGCCGGCGATGGCCGTGGTGGATCCATCCCCGCCGCCAGCGGCGGAGATGTCGAGATTGGCCCTATTGCCCTTCATGCACGTCCGCAGAGTAAGGACGTTTCTGCGGACGTCCCCTTCGGGCAGCGTCTCGGCCACGTTGACGATCAAGTCGGCCAGGACTTGGCGTAGTATTTCCGGATCACCGACGGCATGATGGAGTTCACCATAGAGTTTCCGGACCTGGGCGCGCCGTCCTACATGGTGCCTCACCGTAGCCAAGGCGGCGTCCACGAGGTCGTTAAGAGAGAATGTCTGTTGCTGGCCGACCGGGCGGACCGTCTCGTGTGTGATCTGGGTGATGACGCCGAGGAGTACGTCTCGATCCAACGGCTTACGAAGATAGGCGTCTGCGTCGATCGCTGCGGCCCGGGCACTGCGCTCAGCAGACACCGCCAACACCGGAATTCGTGCCAACCCGGGGTGGCTCTTTTGGGCAGCACGGAATTCCCACCCGTCCATGACGGGCATCCGTAGGTCCAATATGATGAGATCCGGGCTCGGCGCTGACTGCAGCTGGTCCAGGGCCTGGCGTCCGTTCTCGGCCAGTGCGACGGAGTGTCCCTCTTCTTCGAGGAGTCCGGCGATGGCATTGCTGACACCCCGGTCATCTTCGACCAGAAGGATCTGCCGTCGACCTAACGCCGAACCATCTTTCCGGGAAGATGCCCTCCTGTGCCGGGGGCCAGTGGCGTGCGGCCCGCCCATCCCCGGCGGAAGCACTCGACTGACGAATTCCTCCCTCGGGATCACTACCGTCGATAGTTGTGACGACATGTTCACCTGATCCGGTCGTTGACGATCGATCGCACGTACTGCGAGTCGAACGGCTTGTCGATTCGCTGATTCGGTACACCATCCAAGAACGTCCGGGCTTCCGAGGTGAATGCTCCACCGGTCAGGAAGACCATCCTCGTCGCCTGTTCGGGAGCCCGGCGCGCCAGATCGGCATGGAGCTCCATGCCGGTCATCTGCGGCATCATGAGGTCGCACAAGATGACGTCGTATCGATTGCCGCCGACAATCAGACGCGACGCCTCTCCCGCATTAGGAGCGATCGTGACGTCGTGCTCGGACTCGAGGACCCGACCGAGGGCCTTGGCGACGATCGGTTCGTCGTCGATGACCAAGACCCTTCCCCTTCGATTCGACAGGATCACGGCTTGGTCCAGGGTGGGCGCCGGCAGCTCCGCCTTTGAAGGCGGCAAGAACACGCGAAAGGTCGTCCCCCTGCCGACCTGGCTTTCGACGGTGATCTCGCCGCCGAGGCCAGCGACGATGCGGTGACAGATTGACAGTCCCAGACCGGTACCCTCGCCGATGGGCTTGGTCGTGAAGAAGGCGTCAAAAATGCGCGACAGATTCTCCGGTGGGATCCCAGTCCCGGAATCGCTGATTTCGACGGCGATTCTGCCGGACTCGTCATCCATCGCTGTGGAGACGTGGACGACGTTCTGCTCCGAATTCCCCTCACGGATCGCTTGTGCGGCATTCACGACGAGGTTCAGGAACACCTGCCCTAGGCGCGCCTCGTTCGCGTCTACCGATGGAACGTCTGCGTATTCCTTAATCAGGCGCGCGCGGTGCCGGATCTCGTTCCAAGCCATCCGGAGTGAAGACTCGAGGACCTGCCGGACGTCCACTGGACCACGATGTTCTTCGTCCGTCGATCGAGAGAAGATCTTCAGGTCGCGAACGATATGACGGAGACGGTCCGCGCCCTCTTTGGCGTCGCGAAGCTCCTCGAACACCTCTGCTAGCCGATCTCGTATCTGAAGGTTGTCAGACAGGCCGGTAAGATCCCGAGTGACCAGTTCCAGGTTGGCCACCACCGAAGCCAGCGGGTTGTTGATTTCGTGGGCGACGCCAGCCGCCAATGTGCCGACGGAGGCCATCCGGTCGGAGATCAAGAGCTGTTCCTGCATCTTTCGGCGCTCAAGTCGGATCTCGACTTCACGAAGCTCGCGGTCCACTGCAGGGCACAACCGCCCAAGGCTCCCCTTAAAGACGTAGTCGTTTGCGCCAGAGCGCATCACCGCCACCGCAGCTTCCTCGCCAACAGTCCCCGAGACCAGGATGAATGGGATGTCCAACCCCTGAGCTCTGAGCAGGGCAAGTGCCTCCGGCCCGCTGAAGCGCGGGAGGGCATAGTCGGACAGGATTATGTCCCAGGTCTCCCGATTCAGGGCCGTTGCCATTCCGACGTCGGTCTCGACCCGTTGGTGGACGACATCGTAGCCACCGTTTTCGAGCTCCATCATGATCAGCTCTTCGTCGTCGGAGCGATCTTCGATGAGCAGGACCCGCAGACGTTTCGAGACTTTCACCGGTCGCCCTCCGGAGGGGGCACGTTGAGGAGTAGCCAGTAGAGGCCAAGTTGTCGGGCTGCGGCGACAAAGTGTTCGTGGTCGACCGGCTTTTGAACATAGCTGTTCGCGTGGTTGGAGTAGGCTGCCAGACGATCCCTGTCTTCGACAGAAGAGGTCAGCATCACGACAGGAAGCGCTTTCGTCTTTGGGTCCGCCCGAATCGACCCAAGAACCTCCAGTCCACTGATCCGCGGTAGCTTCAGATCAAGCAGCACAACAATCGGCAGGTCGGGCGGCTCGCGATTTTGGTACTTGCAGCGGCAGAACAAGTAGTCCAGCGCCTCCACACCGTCCTCGACCCGGACGAGGGGATTGAAGATACCTGCCTCACTGAAGGCCATCGTCGTCAGCTCGGCGTCGTCATCGTCGTCCTCGACGAGGAGGATCGCGCCTGGACGCGTCACCGAATCCCCCCCAGGGTAAAGATGAATTTTGCTCCCAGTTCGACCTCGCCGATGGCCGCCAGGCGTCCACCGTGCCCGGAGATGATCCGTTGGACCGTTGCCAGCCCGATCCCGGTGCCCTCAAAGTCCGATTCCTTGTGTAGCCTCTGGAAGGGAGTGAAGAGCCTGTCGGCATAAGACATATCGAAACCCGCCCCGTTGTCTCTGACGAAGAACGCGACACCTTCGGGCGTGGGCTCCGAACCTACCCAGATCCGGGCCTCCGCCCGTTTGGAGGTGAACTTCCAGGCGTTTCCCAGCAGGTTGTCGAGGACGATCCGGATGAGTTGGCGATCCCCACAGGCGGTAAGGCCGGACGAAACGTCGAACACGACCGCCCGAGCAGGGTCGCGACGCCGGAGCTCGTCGGCGACCTCCAAGGCGATGCCGGACAAGTCAACCTGTTCGCGGCGCAGAGGCGTCCGAGTGATTCGAGAGAGCCCGAGGAGGCCGTCGATCAGAGCAGACATCCTGGTCGTCCCCGCGCAAATCCGCTCCAGGTAGTGACGGCCCTGTTCGTCGATCCTCGACGCGTTGGTCCGGAGAAGCGCCTGACTGAAGCCGTCTATCGTTCGTAGCGGGGCGCGAAGGTCATGTGACACGGAGTAGCCGAAGGCCTCCAACTCCTTGTTCATACGCTCCATCTCCCGCGTCCAGGCCCGACGGGCGCGTGCGAGTTCCAGATGCGTCCTCACTCGACTCAGGAGCTCGGGAGCGGAGAACGGCTTGACGAGGTAGTCGTCGGCGCCCGTGTCTAGGCCGGAGATGACCGCCTCTTCACCCGCGCGGGCGGACAGGAGGATCAGAGGGATCGTGCTAGTCTTGGGGTCCTTGCGGAGGGCCCGGAGCAGCCCGACCCCATTGAGCCGCGGCATCATTACGTCGCTCAAGACCAGATCAGGCGGATCTTGTCGGACCGCCTCCAGAGCGGCTTGGCCGTCGGCGACAGCGTCGATAGTCCAGCTGCCGGCGAGTAGACGCACGATGTACTCGCGCATGTCGGCGTTGTCTTCTGCCAGAAGGATCCGGGGAGTTCCCTGCTCCTTGGCCGAGATCGGGCCGACGTCCTCGCTCGATCGCTCTCGCCGGGCCGCGGGAACCGCAACCGCTGCTGATCCGTTCCACCGAGAGGCCTCGCTCACGTACGCCGCTACACGCCCGCGATCGATTGCGGCGACGGACGCTGCACTGCTACCTCCCTCCGCGGCAGTGGCACCTCCGATGGGAACCTCAACTAAGAACCGACTCCCTCTTCCGACGGCACTCTCGAGTCGAACGGTTCCACCATGCTGCTTGGCGATCTCGGCAACCAACGCGAGGCCGATGCCGGTTCCCTCGAAGCTCCGGCCGCGCGTTCCTTCCACCCGATGGAAGCGCTCGAACACCTTCGGCTGCTCTTCGGGGGGAATGCCCACCCCCGTGTCGCTGACTGTCAGTTCTACCGTGTTCCCCTTCTCGCGAAGACGGACCGAGATCTCACCCTCAAATGTGAACTTGAACGCGTTGGAGACGAGATTCAGGACGACCTTCTCCCAGTGAGTCGGGTCAACCCACACAGGCCGCGAGAGTGGCGGGCAGTCCACTATCAATTTGAGTCCGCCCGACGCGACCGTCGATTGGAACGCTCCTGCGAGTGCAGCAGTCAAGAGCGCGAGGTCCGTAGGCTGAAGGTTGGCGGAGAGTCGGCCAGCCTCGACCCGAGAGAAATCGAGCAGGTCATTGACCAGCCTCAGCAGTCGCATGGAGCTGCGATGGACGACGTCCAGATCTGGACCCTGCAGAGTGGGCGGTACGCTGGTCACGGCCGCTTCGACCGGACCAAGGATGAGTGTGAGCGGCGTCCGAAGCTCGTGGCTGACGTTGTTGAAGAACGCCGTTTTCGCTCGGTCGACATCTGCCAGCCTCTCGGCCCGATCCCGCTCCATTTCATAGGCGCGCGCTGTGGAGAGGGCCGTCGAGACCTGCCTTGCCAACAGTTCGAAAAACTCGCGGTACGCTCGGTCGAACGTACGTCGCGGACTGATCGCCAACACCAGGATGCCCGCGACCCCCTCTGCGCCGGAGCCTCCCACAGGAAGGAGCATTGCCTCCTTGGGTGCCTCGTCCCAGGGTTCGTCCGGAAGCTCGGCGAACCGCTCGGCTAGGCCGCCCAGCAGGACGGGTTCTCCGCCGGCCACGACCTTCTCGAGCGGCCACCCATGAGCATCCGCTGATCCGCCCGCGACGCCTTCGAGGCTCACCCGCATATCGCGCGGGATCCCCGCATACCCCGCCGGGCGAAAGGAGTCGTCGGAGCGATCCCGGAGGTATATGAGGGCGAAAGGGACGTCGCGCGCATTGCGTCCCAGGACCTCGGCGCAGCGTCTGGCAGCTTCGTCCTCGGTGCGCGCGTCGATCACCATCTCGCGCAGAACCTTCATCCGTCGCTCGCTCAGAACCCGTGCCGTGCTCTCGGTGCAAGCGTTGAAGACGCCGTTCGGACACCCAGCTTCGTCCCGGATCGGGCTATAGGAGAACGTGAAGTACGTCTCCTCCAGATATCCGTGGCGCCGCATCAGGAGCGGCAGGTCCTCTGACCAGGTGGCCTCCCCGGTCTCGATCACTTGCTCCATCATCGGGCCGATTACGTCCCAGATTTCCGCCCAGCATTCCTTCCCGGAGCCGCCCAAGAACTGCGGATGCTTGCTGTCGCCAAGCATGGGGCGGTAGCCGTCGTTGTAGAACATCAACCGGTCCGGTCCCCACCACAGAACGATCGGATGGCGGGATCCGAGGCAGATGCTCACCGCCGTGGCCAAGCTTCGGGGCCACCTCTCCACCGCACCGAGTGCGGTCTTGGACCAGTCCTTAGTTCGAATGAGCCCCGCCATCTCCCCTGAGCCCGGGAACAGCTTCCCCGCAAGGCTCTCCTCCTCCCCCGTCTCCGGCCGGCGGTCACTCGCGCGAGCGACGCTGCTCGTTCCCGCTTGGCGAATCATGCTGCGGGGCCTCGACGTCGGCGCTGCCGCAGCCTGGTCAGGTCGAGCAAGAACGTTGATGCCGTCGGCGAGAATCGGCTCCTTCGTCCCCCCCGGGGGTCGAATCGCACCAACGCGAAGTCGCCGTCGACTTCAATGCTGGAGAAGCACTCCGCCTCTCGCCGCCTCCTGCCGCGCACTCGACCCCGTCGGAGCTCGCTCTGCTCGTCCGCTATCCGCTTCAACCGCATCGACACTGGCCCTCCCTCACAACGCCAGCCCACCGTCCCCCAAACGTGTGGACTCGCTTTCGCGGCTACAGTTTCACACCTTGCTCAGTTCTTCAACTAACTTCTCGTTGCGCGACTCTCCATTCATTGCCGCTACCTGTTGCTAGCGCTCAAACCATAAGAGCCGCGAGGGTTGCACCGCGGCTCAACGATTGCTTGTCGCTCCGGATCAGGGTACGCCCCGGTGCCGTAAGAGGGGGTACCGCTCGTCGCGAAACGGCACACCTGTCCAAAATCGAGACACCGTCGGTCCCCCGACATCGTCGGATTTCCGACGGTACCGCGGCCCCGATTGCCGCCGACAGAGAGTCGCGCCCTCCACCTTGCGGGAACCTTACCCGACGACCGCCGACCGGAGCTTCAGCGGAAAGCGCTGCCACCTGCTCCCGGCGACGAAACCCTTGAGTCCCCCCAAAGCAGTGTGACAGGATGACGCCCGTGAGTGGTGTCGAAGGAATGGCCGCTGTATTGGTGGTCGATGACGACCCGGTCCTAGCCCGTACAACGGAACGGCTGCTCTCGAAGGAAGGACACCGTGTAACGACGCTGCTCGGTGCGAGGGAGGCGATCGCGGCCGCGCGCGCGACCCGGTTTGATGTAATCGTCAGCGACGTCTCTATGCCCGACATCGATGGGAAGGCACTGTTGCGGGCCATTCGAGCAGCCGATCTGGACGTTCCCTTCGTCTTCATGACAGGCCAGCCGGAGCTGCAGGGTGCGATCGAGGCGGTCGAGTACGGCGCTTTCCGCTACCTCATCAAACCCGTCCCGCCAGGTGAGTTGAGGGAAGTGGTGAAGCGCGCGATCCACTGGCATCGCTTGGCGCTGGTTCGCCGAGAGGCGGCTCGCTCGCTGGACGGCCGGACAATTGCGGACCGCGCTGGTCTCGATGCACGGTTCGAATCAGCCCTCACTTCACTCTGGATTGCAACCCAGCCGATTGTCTCGTGCGCCCACGGAACGGTTCTGGCGTACGAAGCTCTCGTCCGAACCGAGGAGCCGTCGCTGCGAACTCCGCCCGATCTCCTCGACGCCGCCCAGAGGCTTCACCGCACCGCCGAGCTTGGCCGTCGGATTCGGCGCCTCGCGGCCGACCTGCTGCCAGCGGCCCCGGACTCCGCGTTGCTGTTCGTAAACCTCCACCCCTCGGATCTCGAGGACGACGAGCTTTGCGCCCCAGACGGCGCCCTGACGCCCTTCGCGCGCCGGGTGGTGCTGGAGGTCACCGAGCGGACGGCGTTGGAGAGCATTCGAGGTCTCCGAGGACGCGTCGACCGCCTTCGCGAGGTGGGCTTTCGGATCGCCGTAGACGATCTCGGAGCAGGGTATGCGGGGCTCTCGAGCTTCGCCGCCCTTGAGCCGGACGTCGTCAAGGCGGACATGTCTCTGGTCCGGGGGATCGAAGCGTCCCCCGTCAAACAGAAGCTGCTAGGCGCGATCGCCGCGCTCGCCAAAGACCTGCGGGTACAACTGGTCGCTGAAGGGGTAGAGACCGCCGCGGAGTACGCCTGCGTATCATCGCTTGGGGCTGATGCCGTGCAGGGCTACTTCTTCGCGCGCCCAGGTCGGGGCTTCCCATTGGTAACCAGTAACGTCACTCCGGTTTCGGCAAACCACACATAGCACCGTGGCACCGATGATTGACGGGCCTCTGGCGGTCACGGACCCTCGACGTTGTTCTTGAGGCAACGTCGGCCCGCGGGATAGTGTTGAGCCCTCGACGATCGAGGGGGGTGATCGCGAGGGCGATATCATGTCCCAACCACGCTCGGGCGACGGCACTCGCTTCGATCCAACCGTCGAGATCGGGCGGCCTGCTCGGCTGCAGGCGACGGGGCTCACGGCGGGCGAGGTACTTGGAGGGAGATTCCAGATCGAGGCGATCATCGGAGAGGGTGGTAGTGGCCAGGTCTTCCGCGCCTGGGACAGGGTACTGGGGGAACCGGTGGCCCTTAAGATTCTCCGGCCTGATCGCGCTCAGGAGAAGGCGTGGATCAAACGGCTGGCGCGCGAAGCCAAGATTGCCAGAGCTATTCGGCACCCCAACGTTTGTCGGGTTTTCGACCTCGGGAACGTCGACGAACGCTGGTTCGTCTCTATGGAACTCGCGTCGGGAGGGACCCTTCGTGACACCCTTCGGTCCAACGAGGGTCGACCGCTGTCGGACCGTCTGGCTGACGCCCGTGCCGTCTGCGCAGGGCTAGCAGCGATTCATACGGTCGGAATTGTACATCGGGACGTGACCCCCCAGAACCTGCTGCGGATGGTCGACGGGCGACTGGTCCTCTCGGACTTTGGTCTGGCCGTTGAGGGCGGCGTGACGACGGTTCATGGCGGAACGCCCAGCTACATGGCTCCCGAGACGGCCATGGGACAGCGGCCGGACCAACGATCGGATGTCTGGCAACTCGGGTCCGTTATGCACGAGATCTTCTTCGACCGGAGACCCGAATGGGAGAGCGGCCCGCGGGGGATGGCGCTGAGAGCTCCGGCGCCGGCCACTTCGTCGCTCCTATTGAAGGAGGTCGGAAGGCTCTGCCGAGCGTGCCTAGCCACGAACCCGGCTGACCGTCCCGTCAGTGCGTCCGCGGTTTCAGCACGCCTCGCCGCACTCGAATTGGCCCCTCTACGACGTTCCTTTCCTCGCATCTTCGGACGTCCCCTCGGGCTCGTGATCTGCGGCCTTCTCGTCGTTGCTATCCTGGCTGGGACGATATTGGGGCATTCGCTGGACCGACGTCGATCCCGCCTGGCGTCGCAGCGAATGACGCCGGCGAACCAACGATTGCTGCGTTCGATGGCGCACCGACTAAAGGCGCGTGGCGAGCTCGAGGACGCTCACTCGCTCGATCTGCTGGCAGGCACAGACAACTCCCCGTGAGGCAGCGCATGTCCGACCCGGCCCCGCCGATCTCCGTGCTGCTCATCGACGATGATCGTGAGATTCGAGAGGTCTTGGGGGAACTTCTGGCCGATGAAGGCTTCCTGGTCGAAGCTTCGTGGAACGGGGCCACAGCGCTGCAACGACTTCAAGAGGGCTTTCGTCCGGATGTCATCGTACTCGACATCATGATGCCCATCATGGATGGGTCCACCTTTCGAACGCTGCAGCAGCAGAGTGCGCTGACTTCCGACATACCAGTCTTAGGTCTGACCGCCTTTCCACCCAGGGACGCCGATTTCGAGTGTCTTACCAAACCGGTGCATTTCGACACCCTGGCGCTGAAGATCCGAAGCCTCGCGGCAGCCGCGAGGGCTACCGTGCGACCGGTATCGACACCGTGAAAGTCGCCCCTTCGCCGAGACGACTCGCCACGCTAACTGTTCCGCCATGCGCCTCAACAATCTGACGAGCAATCCAGAGTCCCAGGCCAAGCCCCCCGTAGTTCGAGGTCGCCGCGGCGCGCCCGAACCGTTCAAAGATCCGCGCGTGCTGTTCGAGCGCGATTCCGATTCCACGATCGGTGACGAGGACCCTGAGTACTGAGCCCAACCGCTCCAGGCGTACATCGATCGGATTCCCCGCCCCATACTTCACGGCGTTCTCCACGATCCGTCTCAAAGCATCCTCGACCTGTCTCCGATCCAGGGCAGCGAACACAGGGACTGGGGGCATAGACAAGTTGATGCTCGTAACCTCCTGGACCACGAAAGACTCGACGAGATCAGCCAACAGGAGACGCGCGTCGGTCCTCTCGAGCCGGATCGGCTCCGGCGGACGGAGACTCGAAACGGTCAACATATCCTCAACGAGCCGTTCGACCCGATCGATCTGCTGGTTGGCCTGCCGCAGGCGGTGCTGAACCGCCTCGTGACTGGTGATCCGTAACGCGCCTTCCAGCTGGAAGCGAAGCGCCGTGAGGGGGGTCCGCAGCTCGTGCGAGGCGAGAATCAAGAAGTCGTCTCGGAGCGCGAGCGCGCTCGCCAGCTGGGCGACCAGTCGAGCGCGTTCCTCCTCGGCTTGCCGCCGGGCCCGCCGGTCGGCGCCGTCCCGGATCGCTCGCCGAAGCGCGGGCGCCAACCGGGCCAAGTTGTGCTTCGGAATGTAGTCGTCGGCTCCCGCCTTGAGGAGAGAAACGGCCGCCGTCTCGCCGATGTACCCGGAGACGATGATGACCGGAACATCAGGCGCGAGGTCGCTTCGCAAATGCAAAGCGTGCAAGGCGTCGAAGCCGGGGAGCTGATAGTCCATGCAGATCGCGTCCCAGCGCCGACCTCGAAGGGCCCGCACGGTGTCGTCGCCGGTCTGAACCCGCGAGATCTCGGCGCCCAGTCCGTCTTGCGCGAGCTCCTGACGGATGAGCTCGACGTCGTCTGGGGAATCCTCTATGCAGAGGAGGACCAGGCCAGCTCGATCTTCTCCGGGGGACAACACCGCGTCGTCTGCCATCACGCTCGCATATCACGCCCTGGAGCTGATCGAAGGCGCTAGTCGATGAGCACCATCTCGGCGATCGGCCTGAGGTTCAGATGGTTCCACAGCCACAAGCTGCCACATATGAGGACCGCAAATGTAAACGCTATCGCGCAGCTGGCGCCGCACGTTCCGATCCGGCCCAGCACCTTTCGCCGCCGGAGCATCCGCAGAACCGGGTCTGGATGCAGGCAACGAAACCTGGCCGCTTTCTCGTAGTACTGACGCCACTCGCTGCTCGTCGCGCGGATTCGACCCACCAGGCACCTCCGATCTTCCGTTGCATGCCTAGTTCGGCTGAAGGTTGTTGTCCTTTAGCCGTGCGTTGCCACTTGTTTGCAATGCGCGAACGCCGGAAATAGACCGTCGGTCTACCGACAGCCGCTCGCTCGCACAGACGTCGGTGCACCGACGTCTCTGCGGCAAGCCCCCTTTTGGACGCTGAAGTTGGGCCTGGCTCGTCATTTGCTCACTCGTCTGTCGTGGAGGATGTGATGCAGATGCTGAGTGTTGTGATCATCCTCGGCGCGTTGGGCGCCGGAGGGTGTGCATCGCTTTCGCTACCGACGGACCAAGTCGCCCGCTATGAAGCAACCGTCGAGCAGGCCCGCGCGATCGGCGCCTTCAAGCTTCAAGCAGATGCGGGTCATGAGGGGGCGCTCGGGCTATCTCAGTCAAAGGAGCACCTGCTCCTGGCGAACGACGAGATCGCGGTCGCGCGAGAGATGGCGGGCCGCGGCGACGCTCGCTCCGTACTCTTTCTGGCCCGTGCACAATCCGACGTCGACCTGGCGATCGCACTCGCTCGCGAGCAACACGCTCGGCAGCGCGCGGCTGGCACCGCCGAAGAACGAAACGAACAGGGCCCATCATGGTTAGGGTCAGGGCTCCGAAACGAAGGGAGGACGCGATGACTGAGAAGGTGTTGGTAGCTATGTGCCTTGGATTCCTCTCCGTCGCGTGTGCGACGGTCGTGCCTGCTCCTCTCGTCGCCGCCCACGTCTCGTACACCGGCGTCGAACACGGCCCGGTCGGGCAACTCGCACCGCGCTACCTGGAGGATGCTCGCAGGGCACTTGATAAGGCGGATGGTGAGTTCACCGCACACGGCGACACGGATGCCTGCCGGGACTACGCCTACATTGCCGAAAACAAGCTCGAGCTGGCAGGCTCCGTCGCGAGAACCCAGCTCATGAGTGGCGGCGAAGACCAGCCCGTCACGGCCCAGGCGGAGAGTTGGACACGCTCCAGCCATCTGACAGTCGCGAGTGCGCGTTGAGCGTTCACGGGGAAGAATCGAGCATCTCTCGGATCTTCCGCGCCAGGGCGCCCGGCGTGATCGGCTTCTGAAGGAAAGCTACGCCGGCATCGATGATGCCGTGGTGAACGATCGCCGTCTCGGTGTACCCCGACACAAACAGGACCTTCATCTCCGGCCGCATCGGCCCTAGTCGCGTTGCCAACTCTCGCCCGCTCATGCGCGGCATGACGACATCCGTGAGGAGCAGATGGATCTTGTCTTCGTAGCGCTCGCAAATCAGGAAAGCCTCACCGCCATTCTGTGCCTCCAGAACGTTGTAGCCATACCGTCGCAGGATAGATCTTGTGACGTTCCGGACTTGTTCCTCGTCCTCGACCAGCAGCACCGTCTCCGATCCGTACAGGGTCGCCGGCGACACCGCCGGGACTGGCACGGCCTGTTCGACCGCACTGCAGAGGGGTAGGTAGATTCGAAATGTCGTTCCGGTGCCCTTTTCGCTGTAGACCCAGATATGGCCGGCGCTCTGCTTCACGATCCCGAACACAGTGGAAAGGCCGAGGCCCGTACCCTTTCCCGACTGCTTGGTGGTGAAGAACGGCTCGAAGATCCTCTCTTGGACCTGTCGGTCCATCCCCACCCCCGTGTCCGAGACGGCTAACATGACGTAGTCTCCCGGGGCGACATCGACGTGTTGCTCGACGTATGTGGCGTCGAGCTCCTGATTCGCCGTTTCAACGGTGACGGTTCCGCCCTCCGGCATAGCGTCGCGAGCGTTCACGACGAGATTCATGAGGATCTGCTCGATCTGCCCCGGGTCCGCGAATACCTTGCCGAGGGAGCGAGAAGGATGGACGGCCAGCTCGACGTCCTCCCCTAGGATCCGGCGCAACATTGGATGGATCTCGGCGAGGATCTGGTTGAGATCGACAATTCTGGGCTGCAGGAGCTGCTTCCGGCTGAACGCGAGCAGCTGGCGCGTCAACGCGCCGCCGCGTTCTCCGGCCTTCCTCACCTCGTCGAGTTCAACGTAGATTGGATCTCCGGGCTTCAGGTCCTCCAGGACCAGGTTGGTGCAGCCAAGCACGACGGATAGCAGGTTATTGAAGTCGTGGGCGACGCCGGCGGCCAAACGGCCGACCGCCTCCATCTTCTGGGCGTGCCGCAGCTGTTCCTCCGTTCTTCTCAGAGCGTCCTCGGCGCGCTTTCTCGCAGATACATCATTGACCGCGACGAGACGGAGTGGCCAGCCGTCGATTTCCACATCCTGTGTCCGCGTCTGTACGAAGAGGTCGCTCCCGTCCTTCCGTCGGTGCCGCCAGGTCTTCTCGCTGTCAGGCGGCGGCGTCGTCCCGATGTAGGTCCGCCGGGACTCGTCTTCCGAACCCAGAATCTCGGCGACCGTGAGCGAAGAGAACTCCTCGGTCTCGTACCCATAGAGCCGCACGGCCTCTTCGTTCGCCGCGACGACCTTCAACGTCTCGAGGTCGTAGACCCACATGGCTACTGGAGAGGTGTCGAAGAGATGCCTGTACCGAGCGTCGGAGCGGCGGAGCCGCTCCGTGACCTTTGCCCGCACGGAGCGCTCCCGCAGCTCGCGCCCGATGGCCGGGCACAGACGTGCGAGGTTCGTCTTGAGAATGTAGTCCTGAACTCCCAGCTTCATGGCCCGGACAGCCGCCTCCTCTCCGACCGTCCCGGAGACGATGATGAACGGCAGGTCCCGTCCCCTTTGCGTCAGGGTCTCAAACGCCGCTGGCGCACTGAACCGCGGCATCGAATAGTCCGAGAGCACGATGTCCCACTCTCGCGCTTCGAGCGCGGCGGCCATCGCCTCTCTCGTCTCGACGCGCTGCCAGGTCGGATCGAAACCGCCCCCCCGTAGGGCCTCCACGACTAAGTCGGCGTCATCGGTGGAGTCCTCGACGAGCAGAACACGCAAGGGCGCACCCACCGCCTCGCCTGCGACCGCTGCCTCGCTCATTCCCCCAACCGCTTCATCTTATCGATGAGGGTGGTACGAGAGACACCGAGCAGCACTGCCGCGCGGGTCTTGTTCCCTTCGGATTGGCGGAGGGCCTGTTCGATGAGGCTCCGTTCAATCCCTTCAAGCGTCGTTGGCAGGTTAATCGCTCCCCGCGTCAGGGCAACCGACGCTTCGACGAGGCCCGGTCCTCGATCGGCCTGCATCCTCGAGGGCAGGTCGCTGGCTGAGATGACGTCTCCCTTGCTCATCACGACGAGCCGCTCAATGAGGTTCTCCATCTCCCGGACGTTTCCGGGCCAGTCGTAGAACTGCATCAGCGTGAGGGCGTCTTGAGAGATGGTGACCTCTCGCCCCAGGCGCCGATTGATTTCTTCGAGAAAGTGGGCGGCCAGGATGGGAATATCCTCATGGCGATCGCGCAACGCCGGCAGCTTCAGGGGAAGGACATCAAGCCGAAAGAAGAGGTCTTGGCGGAAGGTTCCTTCCTTGACCATCGCCTCGAGATCGCGGTTGGTCGCGGCGATGATCCGAACGTCTATGGTCCGAGGTGCTGCCTCTCCGACCGGGGTGACTTCGCGCTCCTGGAGGACCCGTAAAAGCTTCACCTGCAACCCGAGCTTGAGCTCGCTAATCTCGTCGAGGAACAGTGTGCCGCCGTCCGCCTGCAGGAACTTTCCCTGACGCGCCTCGGACGCACCGGTAAAAGCACCCTTGGCGTGTCCGAACAGCTCGCTCTCGATCAGCGACTCTGGAATCGCCCCACAGTTCACGGCGATAAACGGCTTTCCCACGCGCTGGGACGAGCCGTGCAGCAGGCGCGCGACGACTTCCTTACCGGTGCCGCTCTCACCCGTAATCAAGACGCTCGAGGGACTGCCGGCGATCCTCTCGATGCCTTCGAGCACCTCGCGAAGCACCTTCGATTCACCGACCAGGGCGACCTGTGGCCGGCTCGTCTCGACCGGAAGCCGCGATGACCGTGGGGTTGATTCTCGGACGCTGAGCGCGCTCCGGACCTGCTCTTCGACGTCCGATGGCTGAAACGGCTTGGTCAAGAAGTTGAAGGCCCCGGCTTGAATCGCAGCGACGCACTCACGAATCGATCCCTCGGCTGTGAGCATTATCACAGGCGTGGTCGGCTGGCACTCGCGAGCCCTGCGGAGCACGTCGAAGCCCGTCGCCTTGGGCATAACGAGGTCGGTAATGACAACGTCGAGCTGGCGACTGTTCAGGCGCGCGATCGCCTCTGCGCCGTCCGCCGCCTCGATAACGCTGAAGCCGCGGCGCTCAAACAAGCATCGCAAAGTGACACGCACACCCGGATCGTCATCCGCAACCAGCACATTCATGGTCTCCATTACCTCACGGCGGGTTAACTTACCAGCGGTTGATTTGTTCAATTGTTAGAGCGTGCCTCAAACCGTCGCTAAACCTCGGGCTGCGGGACCGGATTGGCCTCGTGGCGATGCACGATGTTGTTGGTACCGGGACGGCACTGGTGACTCAATCCCCCTTTAGGTGCCGGCTCCTCGGTTCCCCTATGTATTGGCTACCCGCTCGGAGGTAACAACGGCGCGCTGACGTAGTCTGGGTCGGGCGCTCCCGTCATCGACTTCATCCAGTCCTCGATTGCGTAGACCTCGTCGTCGACGAGCTCGATCCCCAGCTGGTGGAAAGCCATCAATCGAATGGCAGTCACAAGGCTCGACGTCGAGCCGTCGTGGAAGTACGGACCGGTCTCGGCGATGTTCTTGAGCGACGGCACCTTGAACACCATGCGATCCGAGGCGAAGTGGGTCACCATGATGCGTCCCGCGTCTTGCTGGTTCGGCCAGGGAAACACGGCGCCCACCTTTTGGAAGCTCGTGCCACCCACCTGTGGTCCCGCATGACAGACGATGCAGCCACGCTGCAGGAAGAGTGAAAAGCCCCGCTTTTCGCGGAGAGTCAGCGCATCTCGCTTACCGGCCATGTAGTCGTCCCAGCGTGATCGCGTGACGAGCCCGCGCTCGAACGCGCCGATGGCTGCTGCGACGTTGCGGGCCGAAATCGAGGGGCTCTCGGGGAAGCTCTGGCGAAACATCTCGACGTACTGCGGGACCCCAGAAATGACGCCGATAACGGCCCTCTCGCTGACCATCCCCATCTCTGTGGGGTTCGTGAGGGCGTCCAATGCTTGGGCTTCGACGGTGAGGGCACGTCCGTCCCAGAACTGCGCCACATGCGTAGCCGCATTCAGGACGCTCGGCGTATTTCGCCTGCCCCCCTCCCCCTCCTGGCCGCTCGATGTCGCGTGGCCATCGACCCCAAAGCTGGTGAGGACGTGGCAGGTACTACACGAGGCGTCACCGTGTTTCGAGAGGCGCGGGTCGAAGAACAGCAACCTTCCAAGAGCAACCCGTCGCGGGTCCTGCGGAACGGTTGATTCCACCTCCATCTGCGGGACCCGAAGCGCGTCCGAGGGAGTAGGAACTGGCGCGCTGGCGCACCCCACTGATGCTGCGATGGCAGACATTGAGAGGGCTCGCCCGTACCACCGCGCTCCCGACATATCCATCCCTCAATGCGAAGCTCGTGCCATTGGCACATCACGACTGAGGTGGGGAGTTGAGCGGGGCCGACCGCGGGGATCGCGCTGCGACCTCTGGAGGCAGCACCACAAGTCTGGTAAAGGTTCCCGAGCGAGGAACCCTCGGCGGCCTCCGAGGTTGGTCGGCCACTTTCGATCGCACGCATCTCTAGCAACGCATTTTTGGGTCTGCTACGTTGCGTACCTTGAGGCTGATATGAATCGGCGACTCCTGGCGGTCGACGACGATCCCGCGATTCTTAGGCTGCTGCGGGGGATCTTCGCGAGGGAAGGGTTTGATGTGTTGACCGCCGAGGACGGCGAGGCTGGCCTCGCGCAGGCCACCGGTGGCGACCCGCATATCGCAATCGTTGACCTGGAGCTGCCCAAGCTGGACGGTGTCCAGTTGCTCGAGCGACTCAAGGGAACGAATCCAGGCTTGCCGGTGGTCATGTTGACGGGCCGCAACGATGCCAAGTCGGCCGTTCAGGCGATGCGATTAGGAGCTGTCGACTACCTCACCAAGCCGTTCGACCCTGACGAGATCAGCCTTGTCGTCGGACGGGCTCTCGAAGCTCGGGCGCTCGTGAGCGAGGTCCAAGAGCTCCGCAGACGGGCGGGGGCAGGAGGACTCGAGGTGCAGATGGGGCCTGGCCCGGCAGTTCAACGGGTGGCCGAGCAGGTTCGTGTGGTCGCCGCAACAAGCTTCTCCGTACTGGTCTTGGGCGAGACAGGAACGGGCAAGGAGCTAGTGGCTGCAGCCCTACACCGCGAGAGCGAGCGGCGTGAGAAGCCGTTCGTGGCTCTCGACTGCGGTGCGATCCCCGAGGCCCTCCTCGAATCAGAGCTGTTCGGGCACGAAAAGGGAGCGTTCACGGGGGCTGATCGGCGTCGCACCGGGCACTTCCACCTCGCCGAGAGTGGCACCCTGTTTCTCGACGAGATCGGCAACCTCCCGCTGAGCCTTCAAGCCAAGCTCTTGCGGGTCCTTGAGTCGCGCCAGCTACAGGCGGTCGGAGCCAGCCAGGCCACGTCGATAGACGTGCGGTTCATCGCCGCCACCAACAACGACCTCCAAGCCCGAGTCAAGGAAGGCCAGTTCCGCGCGGATCTCTACTTCAGGCTCGCGCAGTACACGATACATCTCCCCCCTTTGCGACAACGGCCAGAGGACATCCCTCACCTGACCGAGCGATTCATGCGGGAAGCCAGCATCGAGCTGCGCCGTCCCATCGAGGGAATCACCCCCGATGCGCTCGATCTCCTCGAACGGCGTTCATGGCCCGGCAACGTCCGCGAGCTCCGCAACGTCGTACGTCAGGCCGTACTCGAGTCGAAGGACCTCCGCTTGGATATTGCCACGGTCCAGCGCTGTCTCGGCGAAGTCGCACCAGAGCCGTCGGAGGCACCGGTGCTACGGGCTTCGGGCCAATCACTCAAGGAGGCCGCTGACCAGGCCGCGCGAGAGGCCGAACGTCATGCTATCAACGACGCGCTGCGGGTCACGCACGGGAACAAGAGCGAGGCCGCGCGGGCCCTCAAGACCGACTTCAAGACACTGCACGTGAAGATGAGGAACCTCGGAATTCGGGCCCGCGACTTCGAGGGGTAAGCCGCCTCACCCAGGGGGTAGCTGAGGCGCGGCGATGTATGCCGGGTCCGGCTCGCCCGTCATCGAACGCATCCAAGCCGCGATGGCGCTGACCTCGTCTGATGGCAGCTCGATCCCGAGCTCGTGATGGCCCATGAGCTTGATCGCTGTTTCGAGGCTGGTGGTCGAGCCGTCGTGGAAATAGGGCGCGGTCCTGCCGACATTCTTGAGCGAAGGGACCTTGAATACCATCTTATCTCCCGGGAAGTGCGTGACCCCGGCGCGCCCCTCATCGCTCTGGTTCGGCCAGGGATAGGCGATGCCTACCTTCTGGAAGCTCGCCCCACCCACCTCCGGACCCTGGTGGCAGGCAAGACATCCCCGCTGCATGAAGAGGCGCAACCCCTTCTTTTCGTTCTGGGTCAACGCTCCTCGGTCGCCAGCTAGGAACTTGTCCCACCGCGAGGTGGTCACTAGTCCCCGCTCGAAAGCGCCGATCGCGTCACCCACGTTCCTGAGCGAGATCGGATGCTCGTCTTTCGGGAACGCCGTGTGAAACATCTCGACGTAGCGAGGAACGTCAGACAGCACGTCGACCACGGCCTGCTCGTTGGGCATCGCCATCTCCGACGGGTTGGTGATCGGGCCGGCTGCCTGTGACTCTACGTCTGGGGCGCGGCCGTCCCAGAATTGCGCGATGTGGTCCGCGGCGTTGAAGACGGTCGGAGCGTTTCGCGTTCCCTGCCGACCGGCGAACCCCGTCGATACGACCTTGCCATCGATTCCATAGTTCGTGAGGACATGGCAGGTGGCGCACGAGACCTCGCGATTCTTCGACAGGCGATTGTCATGAAACAGGAGCCGCCCCAGCGCAACCAGATTGGGGTCTTGCGGAGACCGGGCAGCGGCCGCGAACATCTGGAGGGCGGCAGGACTCTCCGCTGGATCCGGCATGGGTGTCGAGGCGCAGCCGAACAGGCGGCCGGTGGCGAGCGCCCAGACGAAGAGCCCGTTGATCGCTGGGAGGACTTGTCTCATGCCGTCCGGGCAGAGCGAGACTCGTGCCAGCACTTGGACTTCTCGAAAGGGCTGGATCGGTCCGATGAGCAGCGATGCGGCAGATTCCCTGTTCTGGCAAGTCGACCAGAGCACTGGAGGCGGCTCCAGAGCAATGGCTCACCGCCATGTCCCAATCCCTGCGCTTATCGCGGCTCGCGGCCGCGCCACGAGCAGGCACGAAAGGTGCTTTAGCTGGACACAATGAATCGCCTTCCGCCTCTCCAGCCCTCCCAGACCGGCGCCCATTCACTTCTTCTGAACACCGCAGCGACCCGCACATGGAGTAGCGTCTGATGGTGGGGGTCAAGGTATTCAGCTCCTCCAAGGCCCGCGACAGAGAGGTCCTGGGCGAGCGGATAACGGAGTGGCTGCGTGACCACCCGAACCTGCGAATCGTTGACCGGTACGTCACACAGAGTTCGGACGAGGAGTATCACTGCCTATCGATCACGTTGTTCTTCGAACTTCAGCCCGCCGCAGCGTAGTTACCACTTGTGCAACTACTGGCTCCTCCCGATCATTGCCCGCTGGCGCTCACATGACTTGCGGCGCCGTCGCGGCCCCGATCGGCACCGATGCCTTGCACTTCCGCCATGTGATTTGCCGATCCTAAACGATCATCACATCTATTGATTGACGGCGACGTTAAACACGGGTTCAATGCCAACGCTCATTCGCGTCGGAGGTGGCCACGCGAGAAGGTGCGACTCGCCACATGACGAGATTGCGACATAGGGGGGAGGCCTCGACATGGAAGACCTGATAGCAACGGCTGACGGAGCGGTAGCGCTCGGGATGGGACTGACGCCCCAATCGGTTGAGCGACGGCAGAAGGTAGTTGGGCTCACATCGGACGATCTCGGGCGGATAGCGCGAATTCGGGAGCCGATCGTGCGTCACGCCGAAGAGTACGCGGGGGCATTCCTCGCCTACTTGGGTGAGCTGGAAGAGGCACGGCATTTCTTGAGCAACCGAGAAGCGGTGGAGCTTTCGCGGCGCCTCAAGGTCGACCACATGATTGCGATGGTCAGCGGCAGGTACGACGTCGAGTATGCGGAGCAGCGCCTGAAGCTCGGGCGACTCTATTCGCGGGCCGGTCTTGAGACGGTGACATTCCTCGGTGCCTTTGCCGATCTGCTCCGGCGGGTTTCCGCCACGATACTGAAGGGTGCCCGCTCGCCAGAGGAGGCTTTCGACGATTTCGTCGCGTTCGAGAAGATCGCTTTCTTTGACATCGGAATCATCGTCGACGTCATGGTGTTCGAGCGGGAACGCATCATCAGCCGGCAGCAGGATTCGATCCGGGAGCTGACGACGCCCGTGCTGCAGATCCGAGACCGCCTGCTGATGTTGCCGATCATCGGGATGATCGACACGCACAGAGCGCGTCTGCTGACAGAAGGTCTCCTGCACGCGATTCGCGCCAACCGGGCGAAGGTGGTGGTAATGGACGTTACGGGGGTGAGCGCAGTCGATACGAAGGTTGCGAACCACTTCCTGCAGACGGTGGCGGCCTCGCGCCTGATGGGGGCCACCGTAATAGTGACTGGCCTCTCCGCTGAAGTGTCACAGACGCTCGTGAACTTGGGCGTCGACCTCACGGGCCTACAGACCATCGGGGACCTCCAGGGTGGCATCGAAGAGGCCGAGCGCCTCATCGGATACCAGGTCGTCTACACCGCACCTCAGGTGTCTGAGGGACGCCGGCCCCCCTCTCCCTCCGCCTGAGGCCCCATGGCTGTTCCGATCATGCGCCAGCGCGACATGCTGATTGCGTCCATCCAGGTGGCCCAAACAGATGACGACCTGCTGGGCCTTCGAGATCAGTTGGCGGCACAGGTCGGCGACGTTCGCGCCAAGGGGGTCATCATCGACGTGAGCGCCCTCGACGTAATGGACTCATTCGCCACGCGAACGCTTCGATCCATCGCGTATTCGAGCCGACTACGCGGCGCCCACACCATCGTTGTCGGCATCTCACCTGACGTCGCCTTCGCGATGGTCCAGCTCGGGCTGGACCTCGGAGCGGTATCGACGGCACTCGACCTGGATGATGCGATCACGGAGCTCGAAGCGCATCGGCAGATCGAGCACCAGGCGTGACCGCTTCGAGGCGTATCCCGATCATGCGCGACTCCGATATCGTGACCGCGCGACTGGCGGGGCGGGAACTCGCGACGGAAGCGGGATTCAAGGGTAGCGATCTCACTTTGATCGCCACGGCCATCTCGGAGGTGGCTCGAAATATCGTCGTCTATGCCGGCATAGGTGAGATCGGCCTCGAGGTCCTGCACAACGCTAACCGCCGGGGCCTCTCCGTCGTGGCACGCGATCAGGGGCCCGGGATTCGCGACGTGGAACGAGCGATGCAAGACGGGTTCTCGACTGGAGGCAGTCTTGGTCTCGGGCTTCCTGGCGCCCGGCGTCTCATGGACGAGTTTGAGATCGAGTCCCAGGTGGGCCAGGGAACGACGATAACAATGCGAAAATGGACGCGGGGCTGAGCGGGCCGCTGGACTGGGCGTGCCAGTCGCGCCCCCTATATCCCGAGGCGGAGTCGGGCGACATCCATGTCGTGGCGCCGTTCGTGGATGGGGCTCTGCTAGCGGTTGCTGACGGTCTCGGTCACGGATCGGAGGCGGCAGCTGCCGCTCGCCTCGCAGCCGCGACCCTGATGGCTCATGCAAGCGAAGAGCCTGGTCAGTTGATTTCCAAGTGTCACCAGGCGCTCCGCGGAACCCGCGGGGCAGCCGTCCTGGTCCTTTCGCTTTCGTACCAGCAGGCTCGTGTCGCGTGGGCCGGGATCGGGAATGTCGAGGGCTGGCATCTCAGGGCAACGGGACGCGAGGCCCTGATCTCGGGCGTCGGTGTCGTTGGGTACCAGCTCTCGTCGCCCCGCCTCAGAAGTTCACCTCTCGCCCCAGGCGACATGTTCGTGCTGGCAACCGATGGAATCTCAGCAAGATTCGGGCAAGACATCGCGACGGTGCCACCCGACCGGCTGGCCACGACTATCTTCGACCGGCATGCACGCGCCACCGACGATGCGCTGGTCCTCGTAGCGCGTTATGGCCAGGAGACCGCAGCGTGATCTCCGCAGCGCGCGCCAGCAACCTGGCCGGTACATACCAGCTCGCGCTCTCGGAGTATCTGCGCACGCCATCAGAGGAGTCTCTGACCTTGGCTTACGACCTCGGCCGGTTAGCGCTTGATCAGGGACTCGGAGTGGTGGACTGGGCCACCGTTCATGACGAGGCCCTTGTAGGTCTGGCCGAGACGAGCTTCGACGCCGCGGACTTGGCCCGAGCGGGCGCGTTCTTTCGCGAGAGCCTGTCGCCCTTCGAGATGACCCAGCGAGGTTACGCGGAGAGCCATCGCTGGCTAGAACGTCTCAACGCCAGCCTGCGGGAGCAGGTGGCCGAGAAAGAGCGCCTAGCCGGGCAGCTCCGAGATTCGAACGCCGAGCTTGAGGCATTCAGCTACTCGGTGGCGCACGACTTGCGAGCGCCCCTCCGTCACATCGACGGGTTCAGTCAGGCTCTGGTCGCGTCTCGTGGGCCGTCGCGCGATGCCGAAGCCCAACATGCATTGACGCGAATCCGGAGTGCCGTCCGGCGCATGGGTGATCTCATCGACGGCCTGCTGAGGCTATCGCAGATGATGAGGACCGAGCCCGACATGGAACTCCTCGATCTCGCGTCCAGCGCGCGGGCCATAGTGGATAGGCTGCGGCAGGCGGATCCGGAACGCTCCCTCGAAGTGCGAATTGCGGAGTACCTTCCGGCCGAGGGAGATCGGAAGCTTCTCGATGCGGTGCTCGAGAATCTCCTGGCGAACGCCTGGAAATTCACGGGCAGGACCGTCGATGCCGTGATCGAAGTGGGAGCTGCGGTCGATCAGTCCCCCACGGTCTATTTCGTTCGTGATAACGGCGCGGGGTTCGATATGGCTCACGCTGCGAAGTTGTTCGGCGTCTTCGAACGGCTCCACAGCGCCAAGGAGTTCCCCGGGACGGGAATCGGGCTCGCGACCGTGCAGCGAATTGTCCGTCGACATGGAGGCCGAATCTGGGCGGACGGGATCCCTGGCGGCGGCGCGACGTTCTACTTCACGCTCGAACGCGATCCAGCGCCGCCTAGGGGAGGCCAACGGTGACGAATGACTGCTGTCGGTACCACTCACCCCGGTTCATCGCTCTCCCCGATGAGTCGGTCAGGTGCCGGCGGATAGAAATGTACCAGGCCAGGCACGGGGGAGATTGGAGGAGGATAGGTGGAGCGCGGAAAAGGAGTTAGTAGAGCGCGCCGCGGGGATGACGCGACGGCATCGGGTTGGTCGAGCGCCGAACTAGGCAGCGTACACACGCATACGCTCCGTGCAGGACGATCGGGTCGCACATCTGCAACGAGTCCGCAGCTTTTGCATGTGGACTGTCAAGAAGGGAACGCCGACACCGCCATCGTTCGGTTCCTGAGGCCCCCTCCCCGCGGGGATCGGCGCCATTCGCTCCGGAGACGCGTCAGACTGGCTGTTGAGCTGGAGGGTGACCATCGCCGCCGCGCGCACACCGAGGATGTCAGCGTAGGCGGACTATTCGTGGTCACCGACCACCTCAGAACAGTTGGTTCTCGCGTCAGGCTGAGATTGAAGGTACGCGGACGTACTGAGGAGCTCGTCGGCAAGGTGTGTTGGATCCGCACTCAGGGCGAGGATGGCCGGTCCAGAAGAGAAGCTCGAGGCCTCGGTCTCAAGATCATCTCTCTATCGAGCAAGGGGAAGACGGCGTTCGCCGCACTACTCAGGGGCGATCGCTAGCACCGAGCGCGCCCGCCGATGACGTGATTGGCTTAGCTCGTCTGCAGGTGGCCCGTTCGTTACGGGCCTCCAGAACGATCTCAAATACACATTTCCGGCCTGTCGTTTCTCCGTCGGCCGCGAAGGATTGCGCTATCCGGTGGACCGCCGAGATCGGCCCACGGGCCGCGATATCGAGTGTGTCCGACGGAGACCCTACCGTCGAAAATCCGACGCTCGCCCCAGGCATCCACGCGTCGGTTTTCCGACGGCAAGAAAGAACGTCCTTAGGCCTCAAGAAACGATTTGACGTGGTCGATGGCACGGCGGTCCGCGCATTTGAGCGCGATCGTTTACGGAGCGCGAAATGAGCAAAGCACGTCTCGCATTGTTCCTCGGCATTGCACTGGTCGGAGCTGACTGCGGCGGAGGCGGGCATGGCTCGTCCAGCGGCGGCAGCGACGGCGGGATGTCTCTCAAGGGAAACGACGGTGGCGCAGGAACCGGCGGACATGCCGGGAGCGCCGGTTCCGGCAGCGCCGGCTCCGGAAACGCCGGCTCTGGGGGAAACGGCGGCGCCGCGAGCATGGTCGTGATCGGAGGAACCGTGGCGGGGCTCAGCGGGTCGGGTCTCGTCCTGCGCGACAATGGCGGCGATGATCTGACCGTGAGCGCGAACGGCGCCTTCACTTTCCATAGCAAGGTCGCTGCGGGCAGCTCCTTCCAGGTGACGGTCGCGATGCAACCGACCGCGCCTGCCCAGACCTGTATGGTCAACCAGCCGACCACCGTCGCTGTGCACGACGTGAGTGACGTAGCGGTCACCTGCATGACGAACGACTACTCGGTAGGGGGCATCGTGACCGGTCTAACCGGAAGCGGCCTGGTTCTCGAGGACAACGGCGGCGACGACCTCACGGTGAGCGCTAACGGCGCCTTCATGTTCGCGAACCCGGTCGCCAGCGGTGCGACGTTCACGGTCACGATCCACGCTCAGCCGAGCGGGCCGCCACAGACCTGCGCGGTATCGGGCGGCTCGGGAACGGTCGCGTCGGGCGCGGTGACGAGCGTGGTGGTCAACTGCAGCACCGATGCGTTCGCCGTCGGCGGGACCGTGAGCGGTCTCAGCGGCACGGGTCTGGTCCTGCAGGACAACGGCGGTGACGACCTGACCGTCGCCGCGAACGGCAGCTTCGCGTTCGCGACGCCGGTGGCGAGTGGAGGGGCCTTCGCCGTGACTGTAAAGACTCAGCCCACGAGTCCGTCACAGACCTGCGTCGTGACGGGCGGCGCCGGCGCCGTCGCGAACGGCGCGGTCAGCACCGTAGCGGTGGCCTGCACGACGGATATGCACACGGTCGGAGGGACGGTGAGTGGACTCGCCGGCACCGGCCTGGTTCTGCAGGACAACCTGGGCGACAACCTCGCGCTCAGCACCAGCGGAAGCTTCACCTTCGCGACCTCTCTGGCGAGCGGCACCGCCTACGGCGTGACCATCCTGAACCAGCCGTCGTCGCCGAGCCAGACCTGTGCAGTGGCGAGCGGCAGCGGTTCGATCGGGGCCGCCAACGTGACGAGTGTATCCGTCACCTGCGTGACCAACACCTATGCGGTGGGGGGAACGGTCGTGGGCTTGCTTGGTCAGGGCCTCGTGCTCGAGAACAACGCCGGCGACGACCTGGCGGTTACCGCCAACGGCGCGTTCACCTTCGCCACAGCGGTCGCGAGCGGCATCGGATTCCAGGTAACGGTCTCGACCCAGCCGGCGGGACCGACCCAGAGCTGCTCCGTATCGGGTGGACACGGTACCGTCGGCGGGGGCCCGGTCAGTTCAGTGGTCGTGAACTGCAGCACCGACCAGTACGTGGTCGGCGGCGACGTGAGCGGACTGCTCGGGACCGGGCTGGCGCTCGCCCTCAACGGCGGCACGGCCCTCTCTGTGGGAGCGGACGGAACGTTCGCCTTCCCGGATACGGTCGCGAGTGGCGGGATGTACAACGTGGTGGTGGTCGGGCAGCCGACCGCGCCGTCGCAGACCTGCTCCATCGCGAGCGGCAGTGGAACGGTGAGCGCCGCGGACGTCTCCTCGATCCACGTCACCTGCTCGACGGACACGCACACCATTGGCGGGTCCGTGACCGGCCTCGTCGGGGGCGGCCTCGTGCTTCGCGACAACGGCGGCGATGATCTGCCAGTCGGGTCGAATGGCGCATTCACGTTCCCGACCAGCGTGGTCAGTGGCCAGGGATACCTGGTGACCGTGGCGACCCAGCCGTCGGTGCCCACCCAGACCTGCACCGTGAGCGCCGGCTCGGGCGGCGTGAGCAACGCGGACGTGACGAGCGTGGTCGTCCAGTGCGCGACCAACAGCTACGCCGTGGGCGGGACGGTCACCGGATTGGTCGGCACCCTCCAGCTCCTCGACGGCAGCGACCCGCTGACGGTCACTGCGAACGGGATGTTCACCTTCCCGACGGCCGTCCCCAGCGGCGGCTCGTATGCGGTCAGCGTCTCCGCACAGCCGACCTCGCCCAGCCAGGCTTGCACGGTCGTGGGCGGCTCCGGAAGCGTGGTAAGCAGCGCCATCAGCACTGTGGCGATCACTTGCGTAACGAACAACTTCAACGTCGGTGGAACGGTTACAGGGCTCATGGGCTCGGGACTGACCCTCGAAGACAACGGGGGCGACGATCTGATCGTCAGCGCGAACGGCACCTTCGTGTTCGCCACTCAGGTCGCAAGCGGGCAGCCGTATGCGGTCACCCTCAAGACCCAGCCAAGTGGGCCGTCGCAGACCTGCACCCTTTCGGGAGGCTCGGGGACCGTCGGGGGCGGCGACGTCACGACGGTGTCTGTGAATTGCGCGACGAACGCGTTCGCGGTCGGCGGCACGGTGACCGGCCTCCTTGGCTCTGGGCTCGTGCTGACGAACAACATGGGTGACAACCTGAGCCTCTCCGCCAACGGGAGCTTCTCGTTCGCCACGCCGGTGGTGAGCGGCGGCAGCTACAACGTCGCTGTCCAGGCGCAGCCCAGCTCGCCGTGGCAGACGTGCTCGGTGACGAGTGGCAGTGGCAACGTCTCGAGTGCCGCGATCACGACGGTCGCGATCAGCTGCGTGACGAACCCCTACCACGTTGCGGTGACCGTCAGCGGCCTCTCTGGCGGCGGCCTCACCCTCCAGGACAACGGGGCCGATAACCTTACCGTGTCCGGGAACGGCACCCTGACCTTCGCCACTGCGGTGGCGAGCGGGCAGCCATATAGCGTGACCGTGCTGTCGCAGCCGACGATACCCTCTCAGAGCTGCGTCGTCGCTTCGCCGAGCGGCGTGATGACGAACGGCGACGTCACCCTGGCGGTCACCTGCACCACCAACAAATACACGGTCAGCGTCACGACCAGCGGCCTCGCCGGAACCGGGCTCGTCCTGCAAGACAATGGCGCGGACAATCTGGCAGTCTCAGCCAACGGGACGCTTACCTTCGCCACCTCGGTAGCGAGCGGCGCGGCCTACGCGGTCACGGTCAAGACCCAGCCGACCGGTCCCAGCCAGACCTGCGTCGTCGGCAACGGCAGCGGGACCATCGCCGGCGCCAACATCAGCAACGTGACCGTCGCCTGCACGACCAACACGTACAAGGTCGGCGGTACGGTCTCGGGGTTGTCGGGCACCGGGCTCGTGCTTCGTGACAACGGAGGCGACGACCTGACCATCTCGGCGAACGGCGCCTTCTCGTTCGCGACCAAGGTCGCCAGCGGCGCCGCCTTCGCCGTCAGCATCAAAACGCAGCCCTCAAGCCCCAGCCAGACTTGCACCCTGTCGGGCGCCTCGGGAACCGTCGGCGGCTCTGACGTCACCACCGTGTCGGTCAACTGTGCCACGAACACCTTTAGCGTCGGCGGCACGGTGTCCGGACTGGCAGGGACAGGGCTGGTCCTGCAGGACAATGGCGGCGACAACCTGACCATCTCGGGCAACGGCAGCTTCGCCTTCGCCACCGCGCTCGCCAGCGGCACCGGCTATGCGGTGACAGTCAAGACGCAGCCGTCCAGCGCGTCGCAGACCTGCACCGTTACCAGTGGCACCGGGACTGTGGGCGCCGCCAATGTCACCACGGTGGCGGTGAGCTGCGTGACCAACACGTACAACGTGTCGGCCACGGTGAGCGGCCTCTCTGGCACGGTGGTCCTACAGGACAACGGTGGCGACAACCTGTCGATCTCGACCAACGGCACGTCCACCTTCGCCACTAAGGTGGCCAGCGGCGCTGCCTACAGCGTCTCGGTCCTGACGCAGCCGACCTCGCAGACCTGCGTGGTCGCCTCGCCGACCGGCACCATTGCCGCTGCCAACGTGACGGTGACGGTGACCTGCACGGCGAACACATACACCGTCGGCGGGAGCGTCTCGGGCCTGACCGGCACTGGGCTGGTTCTGCAGGATAACGGCGGCGACAACCTCTCGATCTCTGCCAGCGGGACCTTCACCTTCGTCACCCGCGTGGCGAGCGGCGGAGCCTACGCCGTGACCGTCCAGACTCAGCCATCTGGCCAGAGCTGCGCGGTTGCCAACGGCAGCGGCACCATGGGAACCGCCAACATCACGAACGTCACCGTAACCTGCACCGCCGCGACGAGCGTGAAGATCCTGGTCGACTGCAGCTCCACCTCGACCGTGCTCAACACGTTCACCGGCACCGGTTGCTTCAGCCCCATCGCCGCGGGCGGTGCCTCGTACATCCTGATGTCTGGAACGCCCCAGGCAACGCTCTGGTCGGGCCTTAACTGCACCGGGTGCTCGTACGTCGTGACCGCCGACCTGAACTTCTGCTCGGCGAGCTTCACAACGGGCTGCGGCGGCCTTAACGACAACGTCCGGTCGGTCAGCATCCCGTAACCACCCGCCCGGCCTGAGACGCCCGGCTCTCCCCGCGATACATCGGGGGAGCCGGGCGTTCGCCGTGCTGCGAGGACCGCTTAGCGCGAGGTCAGCGCTGCGGAGCCTCCGATCGGCGACCGGACGCCACGCTGTTGAGGGCTCGCGCATCGGCAACATGACGGGGATTCGACGGAGGATGTGCCACCCCGCCAGCGCTCGTCGCCCGGCCCACAACGGGTAGTCGCTTCAGCCCAATGGCTGTACGGCTCGGCTAGCAGCGATGAAGCCATGAGCGACGTCCGGTGGCCAAGGTCAACGACACGAAACATGGCGCCGCGCCGTGGCAGCGGGAACGCAAGCTTCCCGGGCCCCGTCTCTGGAGACGGACAGTTTCTTCCATCCTAACGAGGGCGGCCTCCCCACCAATTCCTGTCGCAACGTGCCGACCGATGATGGTTTGGTCGCACCTCAGTGCAAATCCATCATGATGGTTTGCCTATCATTGACTCCTGCGTTGGCCGCGCTGTCCTATGCGCATGACCCTGTTATCGACGAGCGGCCTGACTGCGGCGTTCCTCGAGGAAAGCGGTGCGGCGGCTTAGTCGCAATCATGGTCGTGTCTATTGCAGAACGCACGTTTTCGTCCGTCGTGATGCACTTCAGACAGTGCATTGTGCCGCCAGCAACCTCTGCCGATGCGCAGGTTGGGCGCCGGTGTTATGGTGCCGCCCAACATGAATCACATCGCGAACCTCGTCGACCAATTCACCACCCAACTTGCCGCCCTCACGGAGCAGCGCGCCCTTGAGCTTGCCCGAGCATCGCTGGCATCCGCACTGGGTGGGCGCAAGCGCGGTCTGCCGACCTCATCCTTGCACCTGGCGGGCACACTGTCCGGAAGGCAGCGGAAAAAGCAGCTCTGTCCCGTCCCGGGCTGTAAGAACCCGGCCGCTCCAATCTTCGGAATGGTTTGCGCCGCGCACAAGAGCGTTCCGAAGGCGAAGATCAAGAAGTACCGGCAAGCCCGGCGAGCCGCCAAGCTCGGCACGAAGACCAAGAGGGGCTCCGCCAGACCCAAGAGGATGCGCCCAACACCACCTCGAAAACACCGGAAGGTCGTGAAGAGCAGGCTCAGGAAGCCCTCTCTCAAGCAGCCCCGCACTCGGGCGAAGCATTCGAAGATGATCCCCGCGAGGACGGCAGCCAAGGACACACAGCCCGCGGTAGTGTCCCTCTCGACACCAGCGGCCGCTGCCTAGACCGGCCTGGCGATCGAAAGCCACGCGCGCAGCTCCTTCCGAACGACCCTCAGGCCTACTGCGCGGCGCTGCTGGAGAGTCCTTTCGCGGTGTGGCCGAGCCGGAACCGTCAGTGTCAGAGCCGCCGCTGCTGTGACGTACAACCAGCCCCTGCGGTTCGAGGACGAATGGGAGAAAGCGCGGCAGATTCGTCGGACCGGCGGCCTTCGAGGACTAACTTTGGCAGCCTTGCCTACCCTGTCGGCCAGCCGGGAGGACGACCGCTAGGACGTGCAGGTCCATGGGCCCAACCATCACAGGGCCTAGGCCGAGCGAATCAATCGGACCGGGAGATTTGCCGCTCCCAGCGTCGAAGGTTCGACTGGCGAGCGTTTACTACGAATTTGGTAGGGGTTGATCGAAACGCAGTGCGCTCTGAGCCTCACCGGTTCCGGGTTGAACGCGACGAAGTTGCCACAACCTCGTCGAGCCGTCGATCCAGCGACTGCGGGCGGAGAATCGCTGTACCGTGACGCCGTTTCGGGGCACCTCTTCTTCAGGAAGCTGGTAGGGCGCGCCGATGGGGATAGCGGTAGGCCGTAAGATCCGGCCTCGGGGTTGAATCGGTGTGACGCCGTCTCGAGCGATGGCCTGCGCCAGCTCGAGCGCGACTGTCCCCTGGACGGCATCGAGCGACACGGGGAGGAACGGTATCCAGAACAAGGGAACGCGCGATTCGATGCCGTACGCGAGCGGGACGGGGTTCTCGGTAGTCGGCCGTGTCTCCGGCGGGTTGAGGGCCGCGTCGCGCTCGTGCTGCGGCCAGGGCTCCCCAGCCGCGTTCTCCAGGGTGTTCTCCAGAGCCCACACCATGTTGGCCATCTCATCTCGCGCGAAGCGCACCTCTTCGACGACAGGGCCAGCCTGAAGGGCTGCCGCCGCCGACGGGGGGAGCAAGTAAAAGCCGGCGGGTGTGGTCGCGCCGCTGACAGTCGTGGAAAACATCGTCCAGCTCCCGGGAGCGAGTGTCTCTTGATCGGCGCGTTGAATCAGCGTGTCCACGCCAAAGACATCGTGAACGATCAGGGAGTCGAGCTGGTACGTACTGCCGACGGGCAGGTCGACCGGCAGCATGAACCAATCGTTCGCGTGCACGAGCATGAAGTCCATGAGCGCCAGCCGCGCCAGGTCCCGCTTGTCAGGCTTCAGATCACCGAAGTCGATGGTGCCGTTCTCGAAGTCCCAGAAGCGCGCATTGGGCATTCCCTTGAAGCGAACGTGCGTGGGAACGATGGTCCGCACATTGGTAGGGAGTGCGGTGCCCGTCGTCGTCGACCCTACGTCGAACGCCGCCCAGTCAGTGAGGCCATCGTCTCCGGGGCGCACGTAGAGCGTCGCGGTCCCTGCTCCGGTCGTCGCGGTGGCACTGGCCGTGTATTCGAGCCGCCCCGGCTGCCAAGTCGGGGGGTCCTGGACCGCGCCGAGGTCACCGAACGTCGACTGGATCCAAGCGACAAATGCCTGAAGGGTGGCCGACGGTGCGGCCGGGACGGCCGGGTCGCCGGCCTGGATGGCCCGGTAGGCAGCGACACCATCCAGGGCCCGTCCGGCACAGACTCGCCGCAGCTGGGCTTCGGCGGGATCCGCAGCATCGTCAACGGTGGAGCTGATCGGGTAAGCGGCGAAGAAGGGCGACGGGTCAACGGCCGCGTCATCTAGGAGCCGCGTCAGAATCTGGCCGAGCTCGACGCGCGTGGCGAGGTCGGGCGTGAATGGTTCGGCTTCGAGCTGGTGTTCGAGCGGCGCTGCCGCGAGCGGCACCGAGGCGCCGTTGGGGCCAATCCAGCTCGTCAGGGCACCGACCCGCTCCGTCAATTGGACCCAGGCCGGCGAACCGCTGTCCAGCCCCGTGAACTCGCCGAACTGCCATTGACGCGTCAGCATCCAGAGAGCGTCGCGAACCTTGGCCTGCAGCGGTGAGCTGATGTCGGCCGTCCGCGGTCGCGGCTCGACGCGGTTCCACCAGGTGATCGAAGCCATCTATAGGGCCCTCTCTGCGATGGCGACGTCCAGCTTCGTGGCGAGGACCGTCGCGATGGTTTCGTCCGAGGCGTTCGCAGCCAGGAAGATCCCGGGAATTAATTGCGAGACGACGTCCAGCGCCTGCAGATCGAGGGCGCGGAGCTTGGCGTTGTCCAACGTCTCGTTCACGATCGCGAGTAGGGAGTCGAGATCCCAGGCGGGCGCCGGCGTCGGTGGAACCGCGATCAGGATAACCTGAGGAGCTTCGCCGGCCGTGTCGTCGTGGCGGAAAGCGATGCCAGAGTGTTCCTTGGCGTTGGGGATCGACTCCACCCATTCGTCCAGGAACAAACCATAGGTCGGAGCCGAGAGGTCCGGCGTGCCAGTCGGCGCGTAGAGTGCGAGCGAGAGCTTACCGGAGGTACGTGTCTCCCCAGCGGATGGGGGCAGCGCCACCCACGAGGCCGTCGGATCGTGGGGTAGCTGAGCTACCCGCCAAGGCGTAACGGCGGCGCCAGCGGAAGAGGCCAGGACACGCAGCATCCGCCAGCGCCCGAGGGCGCCTCGCACGCGCGTGGCGCCGGTTAGCCAACGGTCGACGGCGTAGGTGTCGCCGCCGAGCATCGCCGGCCCGTAGCTGATGGCCTGGGCGAGCTCCGCGCCGCTGGTAGTGCTGGTCGGGAATTGGAAACCAGTCAGCATACGGAAGTCGCGACCAAAGACCGCTTGCGCCGCGGCGCCAGGGTCCGCGGCATCATCGGCGGCCTGTAGCCGCGACTGGATCTCCAACAGGACGCTCTGGGCCTGGTCGAGGAGTGGCATCGGGCTGACGCCTCCCTCTTCCGCGCCCGAGACGAAGGCCGGGAATGCCGCGGCCACGCCGAACTGTGCAGCGCCGCGTAGCTGCGCGCGGAGAGCTGCAGTCTGCGCAGCGTTCGGGAAGGTCGGTGGTGTCGTCACCGGAACGGCGTTGATCGCGGTTTGGAGGCCCGTCGCCTGGATCCCGAGGGCCGTGACGGCATCCTGAGCGCGCGTCTGTGCCTCGGTCCCCAGACTCTGCGCGTCGGTGACCGCCGCAGCGTTCGAGGGATGAAGGACATCCACCGGACCCAACGGACGCATCCCTCCTACGGTTCTAAGGACGGCGTTTGCCACGTCGAGCACTTCGGGAAAGCCTCGGATCGTCTGGCGATTCCAGGCTGGATCGGGTTCGTAGACGATCGTGAAGGAGGCCCCAGGCGCCGCGTCGGCCGGCACGGCGTCACCGAAGGCTGCATAGAGGACCCGCCGATCGAGCTCGCTCGCGGCCGGTTGCGATTCCACCCCCGTGGCGAGCGACAGCAGGTCGAGTGGGCGCAGTTGCAGCCGATCGAGCGATACCTCCAGGGTCGTGGTCCCTGCTGGGGTCGCGTTGTTCGGGTACTGCACGCGGCACAACACCTGACGAGGGTCACCCAGCAGCGCAGCGCACCACGCGTCTAGCCGAGGCTCGCAAGCCGCACGCCGCGTGGGGGTCGCCGGCCACCCTGGCCCGAGAGGCTGCGGCGCAGCGCCAAGCACGACGGCGAGTCGGTGAGTGAGAGTGGTTCCGCCTGTCACGCCACGCGACACCGCCGGATCTGGCGGGCGAACGCCTTGCGCCAGTGCATCGAGGCCAGCACCGCTCCCGGACGTCGAGCCGAGGACGACCTGGTGGACCGACTCGGCCAGCAAGAGGTCGGCGACGGCGTCGACGTTCCGATCGAGCTGCGCGAGTTGCTGCTCGAGGACATCGCGATGCGCGATGGTGGGGGAGAGCCCGCCCTGGCCGAACAAGGTGCCGGCTTGCCACTTCGCGCGCAGCGCCAGGCCGTCGACCACGTTGCGGGCGGCGATGGTATCGACCGGATCGGTCGAGCTCTCGAGCTTGTTGGCCACCAGAGGAGCAACCTGTCGGATCGGATCGATCAGCGACTCGGCGTGCAGGTCATGCAAGGCACGCTCGATCAAGTAGCCGAACACCGCGCCGACGGGCTGACCGTTGCGGACGCTGTCGAGCACGAATCTGCCCATGCGGACCTGCGCCGACGAAAGATCGATGGCGTAGGGCGGCGCCGTCGTGCCGGCCGCTGTCGGGTCCTTGTCGCCCAAGTGCGTGAGGTAGGCATTCCGGAGGACGGCCGCCGTGGCGGCATGCGCCATCGACGGTGCCTGCACGTAACCGCCGGGGGTCGTACGCAGGGTCTGATCGCCGACCGTGACCGTCTGCGCTTGCTCCGGCCTCAGGTTCTCGACCCAGCCGTAGGCTCCCACGAAACAGCCCCCGGTCCCGTCGCGCTGCGCCCGCAGCTGCGCCAGGCGCTGCGCGGCCAGCGAGGTGATCCAGGCATCCAGCCGATGGGACACGCAATCCAGGGTCTCCGTGAACAGCCGTTCGAGCTCAGCGGTCGGGAGCGGAGCTAGAGTGGCGAGCGCGTCACGGAAATCGCCGACGCCAGTCAGCGCCCGCAGCTGTGATTCGTAGTCGCCGTCCAGAAAGGCCGAAAGATCGATCAACCCTATCGAGGGCAGCACGACGGGGCTCTGCAGCCGTTGCCACGGGGTCAGCTCTGCCTCGGTACCGGGGACGACCTTGACGAGCTCGGGTTCTCGCCAAGGCGCGATCGCCGCCGGCGAGTACTGGGCCAGCAACAGGTTCCCCCACCAGTGGTACTCCCCCAGGGCGCCGTGTCGGAGGAACCGGTAAAGCAGTACCTGTTTGACGTCCGCGGGGATCGTCGCGGGCAATGACTCGAGGTGCAGCTGGTCGACGGTCGCTCCGCGGATCCAACTGATGTAGTCGCGCGGCCCCAGCGATCCGGTCTCCGAAAGGTCGACGGTGTCGACCAGCGTGCCGTTGTACAGCTTGGCATCCGCCGAGAAGTTCATGTCGAGCACGCGCGGGCGTGGCGCGGGGGCGAGACCGGCGGCAGCCAGGACGGTGGCGCCGATGGCTTGGTGCGCCGCGTTCCATCCCGCGTCCGGCCAGTCGAACAGAGAGAGGAGATTGAGCCAGGTGCCCTGGCCGATGACCCGTCGCACCCGCACCTCGCGCGCACTGGCGTCCATCGCCAGCACGTCGAGGAGGTCCTGATCCGGGTCCGTGCTCGCGCCGACGTGCGGAGCGCGATCCGTGGCGCTCAGGAAGGTCACCCGCAATCTCTGGATCAGCTGGCTGATCTGTCTGTGGACGGGCGTCGCCTTCAGCGAGTCCTGCCAGCGGACCGTCGACGTCACCGGAAGGACGCCGTAGGGGACGCGTCCGACCCGCACGACGGAGCAGGGACCGCGAGGCGCGACCCACTGCGTGAAATACTGTCCTACCTCGTTCACCGCAGCGGGGCCAACGAGGGGCGCCATGATCTGATCGAGGAAGTAGCCCAGCGTCGATGAGTAGAGCACCCGGTTCATGCTCTGGGCGGGCGGCAGCTCGACGAGGTCGGCACCTTCCACGTGCGCGAAGACGCCGCTCGGCAGCCCGAGCGCCGCGGTCAGCTCGGAGGCCGCCGAGCTGGCCGTCGTGTCCAGCGCCGTCCCACGCTCGATTGCGAAGCTCTGTGCGTTGTTCGGGTCGGGTGGCGGATAAGCGGCCGGGGTCCCGGCGGCGTTGCTGGTCGGGGAACCCTGCTTCACGAAGGCCAGCCCGCTGGTGTAGTGATGCGCGTCGAACAGCGCGCCCACTTGCTCGGCCGTCGTTCGCTCGTCCAAGGCGGACTTGACGCCGATGACCACCACCCGATCAAATCCCAGCTGCGCATCCTGGGCGTCGATCGGAAGGCGAATCGCCAGCCCATTCGCGACAGCCAGGTCGAAGTCGATTGTCCACTTCACGGCGTCATCGAGCCGGAAGTTCCCATCTGGACCGATGGGGGATCGATCTCCGTCGAGCGTATCAGGGCCGACACTGAGCGCGATGGGCTCGACAATCAGCGAGCCGATCGCTTGTCGGGTCACGGCGCCACGCGTGGCGATCACCATGAACCGGTCCGGCAGGAGCCTCGCTTCGACCGCCCGAGACCATCCGTTGGGTTTGACGAACGTCGTCGCCGGCGAGCCGCCGTTTGGGTCCGTGACCCGTACGATCCACGCTGCTCGCTGGGCAGGGTACTTGAGAAGGAGGGTCTGCCAGGCCGCCAGCTGCTCTCCGGACGGCCCGGCTGCGGTCCAGTAAACGGCTCCCGCCGCCTGTTCGTCGGCGCTGAGCTCGGGTTCGTGCCCGTCGGCGGAGATCTCGTCCGGATAGATGCGCACGAGGAGCGCCGGAGAGTTTCCGGCGGAGGCTGGCGCACCAGCCGGACCGGGAGGTGGGCCGCTCGGCGCGGCGGCGAAGCGCGTCTCCAGGCGCACGGGGAGAAGAACGATGGGGACCTGTGCTTCGAGCTTCGAGACATCCAAGGAGATGTCCGTGGCGAGAAAGCCGGCCAACGCCTTCGACAGGCCCGCGATCGCCGTCTTCTCGTCGGCCCAGGCGGCCGTCACCGCTGCCTGCTGGCCCGCGACATCGGCCTTGGCCGCCTGCAGGCGTTGATCGCCCGACGGAAGGGTGCGCGACGCCTCGGACAGAGCCGCCTGCTTGCTGGCCAGCTCCGACTGTGTCTGGAGACGCACCTGTCGGGCCGCCGCCAGGGCGGCGCGCGCATCATCAACGGAGGTACGATCGACGTTGGGCATGGCTCCTCAAGCGTCCGGGGGAATCATCCGCGAGGCGTGCACCAGGAGGCGCACCGGCTCCCGGTAGGTGATGTAGGCCAGGTCCGAAGCGCGTGCGCCGTCGCCAGGGTGCCATTTCGCCGATGCAGGGTCGCTCACGGAGCCGACGTTGGGCAGCGCCTCGCCGAGATCGGGATACTGGATCTGAGCGAGGCCATCTGCGTCGGTCGCCAGATCGGACCAGGCCAGCGCTTGCCAGGAGGCGGGCGACGTCGCGAAAGCAGCCGCTGCCGGCTCGAGACCGAAGCGCGGCTCGGACGAGTGCTCTTGCAGCGCGAAGTACCAGCCCGCGGGTCCTTGTGGAGAGTCGCTTCCGCGCGCGTCGGCGGTGGTCAGCTTGAAGCCCCAGAACCCCGCGCCCGTGCCGAGGGTTCCACGGAAGTCGGGTTGCAGCTCGACGGGGTTCGTCTGCGAAATGGAGCGAGTCCCGTCGGCGTTCCACTGTGCCTGCACCGCGTAGACGATCGTGTTGGGGTACCGCCGGAGTAACTCGGCACGGACGATCAGCACCAGATAGCTGTCCACCCCCGACCGTGAAGAGTTCGTGCCGAGCGCCGCCGTCTGGGGCCAGGCAGCGATGGGGTTGATGTCGAGGCCGGGGCTCGGGCTGCCGCTCGCGTCCCAGAACTGGCGGAAGTACGATCCGCGCTGGTCTGTCGGGTACTCGTTGAAGAGCAGCGTGCGCCCCAGCTCGTCGTTCGCCCCGAGCATATAAGCTTCGATGAAGCGCTCGTTCGGATGCGCCAGCGAGGCCACGTCAGCCGGGAGTTGCCCGAAACCGGACAGGATCCAATCGGCTGAGATGTCGAACAGCGGCTTGTAGAGCGGCTGCGGAAACGTCGGAGCAGCCATGATCGGATCGAGGGGGTCGGGCGGCGTCCAGGGCGTCACGATGCCAATTCGCTTCTGGAAGGTCGCGCCGATGGTGGCTCCGGGATCGATCGCCTGCGTAACGAGCGGCATGGCCTGCGCCAGGGGAAGCGTGTAGAGCGTCTCCCCCGCCGCTGGAGCGGTGTTGGCGGCGCCGAACGCCTGCGCCACGGCCGAGCGGAAACGTGGGTCCTCGGGAGTTGCGGCGCCAGAGAGGGGAGGCAGTGTCCCGTCGGACTGAAGCGCGCGCGCCACGAAGCCGGGCCGCGGGGGTGCCGACTGGATCTGCTGCGGCGTCAATGAACCATCGCGCGCGGCGATGCGACGCTCGATGTCGTCAGCCGGGGAGCCGCCGAGCTTGAGCGCACTTTGGACCTCGGCGAGAAACTGGACCAGCTCATTCCGCAGCGGCGGGTCGAGGAACTGCGGCCAGACCGCCAACAGCGCCTCCAGCAACAGCTCGATCACGGTCCACAGCGGCCGGGGCACCTTACTGAGCCAGTCAGCCAGATGTGGCGTCAACCACGGAGGCGCCACTTGCGTGGAGGTCTTCGTCGGTGTCGCGAGGTTGTCGGGCGTGGGCGGCGGAGGCGCCACGGGCAACGCACCGCTGTTCACCCGGTCGATCACCGTCCGCGGCGCCGTCGAGAACGCGCGCCCCTGCCGGACACCGACGGGGCCGAGCGGCCGCGATAGACGTACGAACGCCGGATGCAGGACACCCACGCGCAGCGGGCTCTGCTGGACGAGCGCCCGAACCGTGAGGGGAGCTGGCAATCCCGCGGACGACACGAGGACGCGAGACTGCACCGCCTGCGTGAACTGGGTTAGCGCGGGCGCCGCCTGAACCAGGACGTGGCGCCCGTAGAGCCGAAGAGCCGCCTCGCGTGCCAGCTGCGCTTGTCGAAGCAAAGCGTTAGCCGCGCGGATCGCGTCGACCTGGGCCCAGGCGCCGGCGAGGA